>Ga0098059_1001415_pt1 | contig 12095 bp, 15 predicted proteins | sample 20_taG_FD_92580 | JGI IMG/M metagenome (GOLD analysis project Ga0098059, IMG submission 92580) | Marine viral communities from the Subarctic Pacific Ocean - 20_ETSP_OMZ_AT15318 metaG | ecosystem: Environmental > Aquatic > Marine > Oceanic | place: Subarctic Pacific Ocean | collected 2015-01-19
AAACGTGGAGACCCCCGACCCGACTCAGGAGTCCCCACTTACCTAGCTAGGTATTCTTATGATGGGCGTGTGATCTTAAGGTTAGTATCTTCTGTTGTGTCATATAGAGCAACAAAAGACATATTAACCATACGGCTAGTTGGTCCATCGACGCCAACATCAGCAGAGTTAATCTTGACCCGTGGGAATTGGAATGTGTGTGCATTAGCTCCTGTAGGGTCATCCACAGACACTTCAATCTCAGTTTCAGTCTCGTTGAGGAAACGGTTGATAAGTGCTGCATCCTCAAAGTAGGCTGTGAGCGTACCTTCGACTTCTGCACGACCATACTCAAGTGATGGTGCGCTATCATCGCCAATTACGAAGGTGGGGGCAAAAGAGTTAGTTAAGGTGAAGTCTAGTGCAGTTACGATAGCTACAGCAGATGCACCACCTACGTTACCGATAGAAATGTCACCTGAGTAAGCATCAAAGGGTGCAGCACCAGATGCAGCGTTCTGTGTCTTCTGTGTAGCACCGATAGTCATGTCCTTACCAACCATGCCGAAGGTAGTTGCTACCATCTGGTTAGGCGCAAGAGATATACCCATAGTGGAAACTGACAGACCCGTGAATAAACGAGCTTGGTCAATGTCAGCAGCGTAGTCTTCTATAGAGAAGAACTTAGGTGCAACGCCAACTTTAAGGACATTAGTTGCCCAAGTGTTTAACATAGCTGACTCAAGGAAAGCATCGTAGTCGCCATCTCGTAGGTCAACTACAATATCACCGCCTACTTGACGGTTACCGTGACGATCTACGCGAGGCATACGGTCAGCTTGAATATCATTACCAGCTACACGATCTTTAGTGAGGTTCAAAGAGTGTGTGCTGAAGGGAAGATTAGTAAAGTCGCCAGCAGGTGTTGTACCAAACGTAGATTCTACGATGAACGACAGACTGGAGCGTGAGCCTTGTGCGAAAGCCATATTGTTTCTCCTAAAGGGAAGTTATTTGTAAATGTACCATCCAATGTCTACACGGACGTAGTACCAAGGGCTGTCTATAATACCCTGCTGTCGTTCTGCGTAGTCGATAGATACTTTGATAGTTTCTGTGTCAGAGTTAGTAAAGGATATGTCAGTTGTGGCTTCAAACGCTTCTATCAATATATTAGCGTAATCATCAGCCGCCTTTGGTCCTTTACCCTCTGGAGTGTGTGCCAAGATAGAAAACACACCTTGGTATCTTTGTTGTGGATTTAAGCCCCTTGCAGCAGGGCGTCTTTCTACTGGTAAGAACATAACTTGTAAAAAGCTAGTTCCAGTTGTAGGCTCAAAAGTTACGTTCTCATAAGCCACACTAGGTATGCCTGACACATTGGAAAGGTGACTTTCAAGTGCAGCCCTAATATCATTGTATATACTAGCCAAACTTATTCCTCACCTTTGCAAAAACCCCATATCCGTAGGTATCCTCAACATCCCTAGCGTGGGTTGAACGATTTATCAGGGTAATCTTATCAGAAGTCTCTAGGTTAAACTTATTAATGTCTCCGTAAAGGTTTTTTCTTGCTTTAGAAGCAAAGGTTTCCCTCTTAGCTTCACCTTCTTTAACACTATCAGACCTAGCTGAACGACTTTTCATACGACCACCACCTTGACCAGCAGGTATCATAGAAAAACTTTCTACATAAGCACCAGTGTCAACAGGGGAAATAGCTACAGCGTAGTTAGCAATATGCTCAAGCTGATCTTTAATAGCTTCTTCAATACTGCCATTTGCCTTGTCTAGCTTTTGCTGTAAAGTTTTGTTTACTTTAACTGTTGATTGTACTGACATACTATTCCCTCACATCACAGAGGTAACAAATACGAGTACCAGCAGAGAAGATAGTAACTACAGAGATAATCTTTACGTTGTCTCCATTGCCAACAACAAGGTCATCAGTATCTGGTTCGACAGCAAGACCAAGTGCAGGTATAACACACTTACGAATACCCCTAACGACCATATCCATGTTTCCAGAGATGCCATTATCGTAGTTGTACATATAGCCCGTGAAGGAATAGTCCGTAGTAGCTGAACCATCAATCTCACCAGTAGCAGGGTTGTAAGTCCCACCTGTAGTCACCTTACGAAGAGTTAGGCTTTCACCAAAGTCTTGTACAAGTTTTAGCAAGTCATAGGAGCGAAAAGACATCTTACCTCTCCTTATTCATACTCTGGTGTTTGGTAACTTGGGGGGTTCTTGAAACGGTCTCTACGGAATGAACCTTCGATACGGTTAGTGTTATCACGTACAGAGTTTACCTTAGACTTGGTAATGCCACCAGCAAGGATACCGACAGATGCACCAGAGGTCTTACCTTGGTACTCTAGGTTATCAGCTAGTGTTGAGTAGTGCTTCATAAGGTCAGAGTAGTCAGCCTTAAGTGCGCCATCTAGGGACGTGTTTACCTTACGGGCATACTGAGAGGATATGGTACGGGCTATCCACCCAGCAGAATAGTAAACGTTGTCACCGTTCTGAGACAACCCGAAGGTAATCTCTGAGTCTTGTACCTGTTGATCTTGAGTGTCGGTATCACCAACCAGAAGACGAACAGTGTTGAGGCGACCAGAAGCCGTAGTAGTGTTTAGATCAGATGGATCATATGTCCAAGCCATTCAAGTCGTCCCTTCGTTTTACTATTATCCGAGAACCTCATCCCGAATGCGGTAGAAGTCTTCACTGATCCATGCGCTGTTGTTTAGGAAGCGACGGATGAGACCTCTTTGTTTGTCGTCGATCTTAGACTTTCGACACTTCTTTGTGTTGTACTCAGATGTACTTGAAGTCCTGTCTTTGACGATGACATTAAGTAAGCTAACAAGGGTATCTAGCTGCTTGCTAGAGAACTCAGACAACCTGTCTCCAACCTTGTTCTGTACTTCTAATTCTTTGTTGTGGTAGAGGTAACCAGAGGTGTAAAGACTAGCGACCTTATCTTGATCTATGCTTTGCTCCAACCAGTTAAAATGTTCACCACGTTTCCAGTTCTTGCCATTAGCTGACACTGGTAATTTAATAAACACAGGCCAATCAACCTGCCAACCCAAATATGTAGGGTGCATGAGACTACTCCGTTATGTAAGGATACTGTTATGTTCTTTTATAAGTTGGGTGGAACCCCAAGTCTAAGCTCAGGGTTCCCCGTTAGTATAGTGTAGGCTTAAGCTACAACAGCCTCAAAGAAGTAACCCAAGTCATTTCCGACGACTTTCATGTCGTAACACATCTTAACTTGGATATGCTCTGCAACTTGCTGACGCTTCAGTGCATCGTCGGAGAAGCTCTCGACGGTAACACCAAGGTTGTTTACACCAGGAACATTGTTCCAAGCGAATGTCAGACCTGCTGCTGGTGTCATAAGACCAGCGGAGCGTGGCGTGTGAGCCAACAGTGCGTTCTTACCACCGATAAAGGCGTTAGATTCAGCAACACCTTCTACAGAGTTGTTCTTGACAGCTTCCATGACGTAGAAGTTTTCTACCTCAAAGATTTCAGCCAATTTAGCGTCTGTGATAAGCGCAGTGTTTGTGACAGTTGCACCGCCGTTAAGACGAGCAAGGATGTCTGGGTGGTTGACCAGAACGTCACGTACTTCTTTACCAACAACCATTGTGTTTGGCTTGAAGCCACCAGAACCCAACTGCATTGTACGACGTGCAGTAGTTACGTCTGTCAATGGTGTGGAGTTGGTGTAGTCAGACCACAGGTTGGATGGTGTAGCATCTGTAGCCCAGATACCAGCAGAGAAGAAGGAAGAAGCGAACTTCTCTTCACGGTCAATGAGGACACGGTTAATAACCGTCTGTGCGCCAGCGGCACGAATTTCCAGCATTGCGTCTTCGTTAGCAAGTGTTTGCTCATCAAAGTCCATGCCAAGTCCATATACGTCAGCAAAGTAGCTGTCGTTGGAGATTGCCATGCCGATGCGGTTTACTTCGGTACGTGGTGCAAGTTTCTTAACGTCCCCTGCGCGGTTCATGTTCGCACGGTCGTACTTGTAGAACTTATCGGACTGACGTTGTACACCTACAACTGGAAATACTTTGTCAGCGATAAAGTTTGTTTGTTCTTGTACATACGCCAGTGTCAAGTTAGACAAAGGCTGGTCAATATGTACAGCGGATGGAGTCAAAAGTGGCATTATGTTATTCCTTAAATGCTAGATTAGGCGGCTACGTTGCCACCCTGAATCATTTCGATTTCGATGATCTGTCCATCGACAGCCGCTTCACGGGCATAGCCTAAGATAACATCACCAGTTGCGGCGGTTAAAGCATCGCCAGATGCGTCTGTTTGTACAGCGGCTCCAGCGGCAATAGTACCACCAGCAGTTACCATAACTGAGCCTGAGACACATACTGTTACTGCGTTACCAGCAGCAGCACCAGCGAGACATACGCCAATGGCGTTTTCACCAGCGGAGTCAGCCAGATCAACTTGACCATCTGACTCAAGAGTTACGAATTTGAATTGTGCTGCGGAGAGGTCTTCGCCAGCAATAAATGTGCGGTTGTCGCGGGATTGCATTACAGCCATTTTTATTCCCCTTTATAGGATTTGTTAATCAGAGCTTTACCAGCATCAGTCTTAGCTACAGCAGCATAAGCCTTGGCAAACTCACTTTTCTTCAGTTTGTTTTCGTCCATGTAGGACTTTACGAGGGCATCCAGTTTGTCAGCAGAAGTAGCGAACTCACCGTCTACGTCAGACTTGCCAAATTCTTGCATAGCTGCATCGAATGCTGCATCAGCGGCCTTCAGTGCTTCCATGATTGCTTCATCTTCGGAAAACTTAGCTACGAGAGATTTAGCGACAGAGATGTCAAAGTGTGGTAGAACTTCACCAGCACGTTTTGCCAGTTCAATGTCAGCCTTCTCAACAGCAGAAGCTTCAAGTGCTTTAAGAACTGGTGCGGGGATGTCAGACTTAACTACCATCTCGCCTTCGACTTCCAGCATCTCGACTTCAGCTTTCTTTTCGATAACATCAGATTTGATGACGTAGCCATTTTCAATAAGACCCTTGCGAAGACGCTCGTTCTCAGCCTTGAGGGTGTCAATTTCGACTTCCTCTGCTGTTGCTTCTTCTGCCTTATCTACTTCTGGAGCTTCTTCCATTTTAGCGGGTTCAGCTTCTTCCTCTTTCATCATGTCGTAGCCAAGAGCTTTCATAGCTTCTGGTTTACCACAAGACTTTTCTTCCATGTATGCCTTTACTTTGGCTTCCATTTCTTCAGTCATTTTAATAATTTCCTCTTCGGAATTGTCACGCTTGAAGAGACTAACCATCGCCTGTGCATTGGCTGGACGGTCCACAAGGGACAGTTCCTCAAGTTGCAAGTTTTTTAGGAGGTTAGGCAAGATTAAATCTCCTCTTTCATAGCACGACCGCCAATGGAGAAGGCCGCAAGTTCGCCAGACTTCACCATAGCCCAGATGCCATCGTCGAATACTTTGTAAGCAACGACCCATCCTTCACGGTCAGACTGGATACCAAGAGCATCACCGATTTCTTTGGTGATAGGAAGCGAGTGGACTACTGTGCCAACTTGCTCTCCTGTGTGCATAGCCTTGCCGACACGCACATGCTCCATAAATTCGTTTACAGCTTTCACAAGTGTGCCAGCTTCGATAACATCCCCTTGGCGGTCTACTACAGCTTCACCCTTTTCGGTTACTACTGAGGCCCAGCCATAGACCATACGCTGTTCTTCGTCGGTCTTAAGGATTTTACCTTCTATATTCTTTGTCATATCACTCACTGATGTACCTGCTTCCCACATACGGCATGACCAGTAGCCAGCCTTTGTTTTGTCCTTCTTGGTGTCACACGAATGACGGGAGCGAAAATTGGCACGGGCTTTGGGGTCATCACGACGGATTTCCATGTTAGGGTCGCCAAAGGTAACTCTCTTAACCTTGCCACCGTCCTGTACGAACACTTCAAACTTCTTGTTGCCACCTTTGATGCGACGAGGCTTGTTAAGTGTTACTTTCTCACCTTGGTACTCTGCCTTAGCAAACTCTGTCTTTATTACCTCAGCTACAATAGCCCTGAGAGCCTCTATACGGTCCACTGAGGAGCCTTCTTCCTCTTCTATAGCCTCATCCCTGCCATAGTGTGCTAGATAAGCCTCATGGCTCTCTGCTGGCATGTAAACGGCTTGACCGTCGTAGTCGTGAACGTGGATCTTGCCTTCAAGTCCCATATCCATGCTACGAGAGACTGCCTCTGGCTCCGTAGTGAAGATATCGTTGGCGTATTGTGCCTTCTTCATGGACTTCTTCTTGCTTGAGGATGGATGTGCAGAAGGTAGAAGGTCTTTATCGTGATTAGCCGACTTAGAACCGCTTACGATCTTAAGAAAACTGTTGACACGGGCCATAGCCCATTGCTCAGGTGACTTTACGTTAGGACGAACGCTTGCAGGGTTAGTCTTGTAAGCACCAACACCACGGTCATATACCGCTTGAAGCATACGCATAGTAACTTTATACTTAGACTTCTTGTTGTGGGCTTCCATCTTGTTTTTGAGGCCAGTCTTTGACATTATAATACTTTCGCTAAGTAGCCCTTGAAGATGCCAAACACTATTGCATTGTTGTCTTGTGTCTCACAACGAATACGCAGGTCTGAGTTCTTGGGGGCGATAATTGCTGGATCAAGGCTTATGTCTGAGTTTCCGCCAGTGGAAGATGCGGTAAAACAAGCCATTGGTAGGAATACACCATTAGGTTCTCTTATCTCAACGTAGAAATCTACGGCTGCTGACGTTTTAGCACTGACTGAGCCATAGAACCCTGTCATAACGTAATAGTCCTGGTCGCTGAACGTGGTTGCAGACTTTAGAGACTGTTGGAAGCCCAGAGGAATATCGATGTGCATCTTAGTAGCGTCTGAAGGTATACCGCCAGATATTGTTGTATCCTCATATACAGCCACACGACCAACTAACTCTGCACCGCCCCCATTACTAATTCTTGATACTCTTGCGAGGGGCGTATCTAAAGTTACCTTGGTCTGTCCACTGAGAGTTACATTCTGTACAACAAAAGTGTATTTTCCATCTAATACTGTATGACCCTCTACCCTAATAACCTCTGTATCTGATGTAGAGGAGGAAGATATACGAGAGATAGAGTTAGTTGAAACGTAGGCTTCATTACCACCAACAGTCCAGACCGTCTGTAAGCCAGAGGTAGAAAGTTGTGCAGACCGTCCAAACTTAAGTAAAGACTTAGCCTTGCGGTCAACAGAAACTTTATCCCCGTAGGTAGCCTCAATCTCACGTTCAGCTTGTACAAGCCTACCATCAGGGACTTCATAAGCTCGTCTAGGCCAACCACCAAACATCTGATCTATTTCCTCTTTTATAACGACGTTAGGGTCGAAGGGTTTACCAACATCAGGTCTTTGTGTTACTATGTTTTCTGGAGATAAGTTATTAACTTGAGTAAGGCTCGTTGAACCTACTGTCGGGATACCTGTTAATATACTATCGACAGAAAAGTTTTCTTCTTCTGTGAGGGTAGCAAGAGAGACAACAGGGTTTGTTGTGAGTATACTGCTTGCTTGTACACTATGATCTTGGGTGATTGCCGTTGGTAAGACGACAACATTACCAGTAGTAATACTTGTGGAAGACAGGTTTTGAGCTTGGGTTATAGCCGTAGGAGAGACTATAGGTTGACCCGTTACGACAGAATTTACGTTTGTAACGTGATTTTGGGTTATAGCCGTAGTAGAAATTACGGGTTGACCAGTTACGATGGAAATTACGTTTGTAACGTGGTCTTGAGTTATTGCGGTGGTTTGTAATACTGGATTACCAGTAGAGAAACCATCAGCACCAATGAAATCCTCATTTATTATGGGTTCACTGGCTTCGGTGAGGATTAGCCCACTATCTTGCTGTAGAATCCTGCTGGTCATGGTCCATAACCCTTATTATGCAGGATCAGGTATACCGATAGTAAATGATCCTAGTGAGAAAGTGTTTCCAGAGGAAACAGCTTGGCTTGCCGTAAGAGAGCCTGTAGCAAGTAGACGAGAGTTACCTGTATCAACTATAGAATAGTGTGTAGCCGTACCACTTCCTGTCACTGAGGCGTCTGCTACAGCAGCTACAACAACCTCACGACCACCACCAGACCTGTCAGAAGGGGCAGCAATGGAAAGAGAAGTTGAGTTACCTAAAGTGTAGGTAGAAGTCGCCTCTGCATAACTTGCAGCTTCTTGAGAAGTGATGTCAATTCGGTTAGCCTCAGTATCTAGTACCGTAAGGCCATTGTCGAATACCCTGTTGTTTAGAGTTGCCATTATTCTTGATCCTCAGTTGGGGTCTCTTGTTCCACCTCTGGGTCATAGTCTAATTCAGCAATACCCATAAGGTCACTGATAACTTCTGGGTGACTACTAACGTCAATACCTGCACCATTAAGGTTACGTAGGAAGGAAGAAATCTCACGCAGATCGTGTGGAGCGACATCACCAGCCTCAATGGTTGGCATCATGTCATAGTTCAGACCGTTCAACTGCCAAAGACGCTCGACCAACTGTTTGTTGAGAACATCGACGATTGCTTGGATATAACTCTCAAGCGCACGGAGGAACAGGTCTGTCTTCGACTTGGACAAGGCGTAGGAACCACCAGATGTCCCAAGAAGAAGAAACTCAGAAAGCATAGAACGTGCAATGTCATGTTGATAACGATTAACGATAGGGTTAATGTCTATGTTACGTTTACCGTTTGATGCCATGAGTTCTACATCAACAAGGCGTGTGCTACTAGGCGCACCATCTTTATCAGGGTAGGTATCCGAGGGAAGGATAATGTACCCTTGTTCGTTAAACTTAACGTCACGTAGGACTTGCTGTAGGTTGTGTACGAAGCCTGACTGTGCAGCGGAAGCATCTCCTGAGAGGTACTCAGCAGGAATACGAGCTACAGGGATACCTGCAAGTTCACGCTCTACTGCAATAGCTTCTATCGACTGTAAGTTGTTAAGATACTCGTAAGAAGTATAAGCATTGCGAAGTATAGAACGACCACTGGGGTCTCCATTAAGGCTAGTAGTACGGTAATACAAAGATTTATTGAGGGGAATGTAGTTACGACCACCCATGAACCCCACTTCTTGCTCAATACCTAAGACATCACCAGTCTTTTTTTCTACGTCAAACTTCGATACAGTCCAAGGCGCACGGGATGCAATCTTACGTACACCAATACGTCCGTCAGTGTACTTAGAGTTCTTCTTCGGGGAACGCTCAGTAGGACCAACACGACGCTTGTAGATAACCTCAAACCAACCGAAGCCATACGACAAATAAGATAGAGCATCCGATATATGGTCATCCAGAGTGTGATCCATGTCATCAAGAACACTCTCGACAAACTCTTTCTCTACCCTAGCTGCGTCACTGTCATCAGCAGGTTTTACGTGAAGATCAATATCACGCAGTATTTGTTCAACAGAATACATGACAGCACCTACGGTACTATCGTTATCACGCATCTCACGATACTTACGGATAGCTTTCTTGCCACGAAGCTCAGGCAGGAACTCATCAGCACGGATTTGACCGTTGTACGTATTATCGCCAGCTACACCTAATGTGGTTTTAGCTTTCGCCTCTGAGAGTTTCTTTACCATTGTATCTATCGCTTCTTTACTATTAGCGTGAAAGTCCCTTAACACTACTGTAAGCGAGGGTCAGTTTGGGTTTCGTGTATCCGTTGAGTGAGAGGTCTGTAATTGCCCATACGAGGGCATCAAGTCTATCTGGGGAACCAATCGACCCTAGTGGTTCCCATGTTCTCATTTGTGTTTCTAATTCGTTTAGTGTAGCCCCATCAGGGGGATTAGCTACGTGCTTAACAAGACCACGCTCGTATAAGGCAGATATGGGTTCAGCACGGGCAAACTTACCGCGAGATGCTCGTACAGCTTTATAAGGGACAGTCTCATCTTCACCGTGTATGGTTGTTTTAACCATGTCACCACCTTGGTTTACCTCAGCTACAATACGGTCAGCTTGATGGTGGTGGTATAATTCTATGGCCTTCATAGCCCATCCCTGGGGAGACAGTCTATCTGTGTAGTCACCCAAGACGTAAGCAACACCGTTGACATCTATACCTGCAACGACAATACCTGTCATATCACTTTCAGCATTAGATGTAACAGCAGGGTCAAGAGCAACGACAATACGGGCTAAGTCAGGTACATCCTCATGTTTAACTGAGGCATCATCTAACATAGCCGTAGTCCAAAGTGCGCCTTCAGCTTCCTCTAGCACTTCAGCGTAGAGTTCCTGTCTACCAATACGCGTACCTTCGTACTGTTCCCTAACAGCAGTTAAGTATGTACCAGCAAGGTTAGCAGAGTTATCAAAAGTGCTACCACTGGTAACTGTAGTCTTAGGGTTCTTCAGTAACTCTCTCATCAACTTAGTTGGCTTGGGAGTTGTCGTTACACAAACACGCGGGTGCTTGCCTAAACGCAGACAGAACTGGAGCATCTGCCAGGTGTCTATATCTTTGTTCCACGCGGCAAGCTCATCACACCAAGCGGCTGAGAACTGAGGACCACGTAAACGCTCAGGTTCCTCTGCTGAGTAAAACTCAACCTTAGCACCATTGGCCCAGGTAAGTGATCTCTTAGTAGGGGACCATTCGGGAAAGCCTGTTAGCTTACCGTTGTAATCTTTGTCATGCTTCCAGCATACCGATAGAAAACCACTCTCGCCTTTTACCATGACACGTTCTATGTCTGAGTTGGTAGAGGCCACACAAGCTATACGCTTATGTCCTAGCTTGACTTGCTCTCGTACCCACTCAGCACCACAACGGGTCTTACCGAAGCCACGACCAGCATTGATTAACCAAGTGTTCCAGTCTTTATCGGGAGGAGGAAACTGAGCATCACGACCCCAGAAACTCCAGTCATGCTGGAGTTCATCTACTTTGTCTGGACCCAGTGCAGCAAACAGTTCTTTTACCTTAGTTGCTGGGAGACTTCTAAGCGTATCTGCTGTTATCTTGCGGGTCATCTTCTTGTTGGTCATCGGGGTCAAGTCCTAAGAGTGTCATAATCTGATCTGCTGCTGACACATCAAGCTCAGGGTCAATCTCTTGCTCAACCTCGTTGATAGTGTTCTGAGGCGACCAACCAGCTTTAGCTCTCAAGGCCAACTCTTGTGACTTAAATGTGGCAGAGTCTTTAGCATCACCATTGATAGCCTGGTCATAAACTCTTGAGCCAATACGAGATATGATATCGGAATGCTCTGCATCCCAGAGTTTACCATATATTTTATAGAAGGTAGTCATAGAGCTTGGCGCATTCTGTAGATGCTGCATAGAACGTAGGGTATCTATTCTAGAAACACCACCACGGACACACTTAACCACATGGTTCTCTATGGTCTTACTGTAGGGTAGTTTCTTTGCCATCTTACCAGTCTCACTTATATGTATTCCCCCGTGAACCCCAGCAAGACCGCTTCTGTGAACGATGAAGGGTGTGGAAGTTCGTCTTGGTTGAACAGGGGGAAATAGGGTATGTCGCTCCTGTGAAGGACCACGACAAAAACAAGAGTTATAGCGTATCGTCGTTATCCCCTAACAAGAGATAGCTCTAGAGTAACTCTAGTGTTATTGTTTATGATGATGACGACGATGTGCTTATAGCACTAGAGCAACTCTAGAGGTTACTTTAGTTAGTGTCTTACTATACTATATAGACATATTCAAGAAAATTATACCCTAAAAAATAAACTATTTTATATCTCGTTGATAACTAATGATTCTTTTTTGTTTGTCGTTGGCTTATCGTGTGTAAATGTGGGCGAGGTGTGTCATTTAGGTTACAGTCAAAAGTAATTTCTTATTTTGGATTCGTAGGTGGAGACCCGAATCACCTGATTAGTTGGCCTACAATATCTAGGGACCCATGTCAACCCCTGCCTGGATCACGAATTGTTACAGTATGTTACACTAAAGTAGTTTAATGTTAAACTAAAGTAATAAACCAAAGTAGTTTAATGTTAAACTAAA
>Ga0098059_1001417_pt1 | contig 12082 bp, 14 predicted proteins | sample 20_taG_FD_92580 | JGI IMG/M metagenome (GOLD analysis project Ga0098059, IMG submission 92580) | Marine viral communities from the Subarctic Pacific Ocean - 20_ETSP_OMZ_AT15318 metaG | ecosystem: Environmental > Aquatic > Marine > Oceanic | place: Subarctic Pacific Ocean | collected 2015-01-19
GTGTATTAATACGTACATCCTGTCTTAGCAGTTCCTTCTCGTTGTTCTTGATAGCGTTATCCATTGACGACACATACCATACTAACGATACAGTCTGAATGAAGATAGCGACGACAAAGGTTAGAGGAACAGATTTAGATAAGTGCCATTCAGTTTGGTTTTCCACGGTATCTTCCTAGTGTTATTAGTTTCAAAAGACCTCTACCCATCTCTTGAGGAGTAGGTAGCATCCAACCAAGAACTAATAGTAGGATGACCCAAGGTGGGATTTCGTTGATTGTTAAGTTGTCTACCGATTTAGTGCTAACTTTATTGTCGTCGTTAGACTGTTCAATCTCACCAGTTAAGGTCTCTACTACTATCTTTTGTTCAGTGTTCTTTGTAGTACCGATTGTCTGAGTGTTAGTTTTACCTATCTGAGTATTTGCAGCTACGTTAGTTCCTTTCCCCGATAGAAAACTGAGGGGATTGAGACTGGTACAATTACTTAGAAGGAGTATCGACAGGAGTGCTAATGTTACTCTTACCATTGACATATATCCCAAAGAAGCCAGCACCAGCACCAACGATAACTGAGACAAACCCAGCTTGTGCGTTAGTGGGGTCTGGAAGGTTCATAAACCAGTTAGTTGTTTGGTAGAAAGCTATGCCATACAGAGTGATAATCAGACGGGGCCATATACGCCACTTATCTAACCACTCAGGTGTCATGGGTAGGTCTTTCTGTCCAATTCAAAGTGGGGAGCGTCATAAAAACTCTTCCAGTCACCACCCCATACGATAGGAATGTCGAGTTCTTTTGCCGCTTCTTTCATAGCCTCAGCCATCAATTCAAAACGATCAATGTCTTCCCAATCAACAGGGTAAGGAACCATGTCTACAGCATGACCTGTAAGGTGACGGGAGTTAAGTGTTGTAGACTTTCCAGCCTTCACTAGCTCTCTCTGACGATTGATATTACGGATACCTTCAATGACTGTGAAGTCAACTTCAGTTATCTCTATTGCTTTGCTAACTACAGCAACCATGTCTGGGTTTACCCCTGATAAGTTCTGTAGACTACGTGTTCCTAATTTATAAGCCATGTTTTATCCTTTATTCCCAAGCTTGAAAAATAAGATTCCATTTAGAGTTTGTTAGTGCTGTAACCCCAGTGGCTGTTTTTGGTTGAAGGAATACAGAATATCCAGCTACTGTAATCTGTGTGGCGTTAGCAGACACAGTAGTTCCACGAAGACCGCTACCTTCGTTGTGTGAAGTTATGCGGATAACATCTCCAACAGCATAGCCCAGATTTGCTGACGTGCATACAATATTTACTTCCCAGCGTGAGGGTAATGCACCCAATCCATGCGAAACAGAGGTGACATTATTGGCAAATGATGTTTGTGTTGTGAAGTCAGGGTCAGGGGAGTATGATAGGGCAAGAATAGCAGCCTTTATCTTCGCGGGACTAACTAAGCTCTCAGTTGTGCCTGTGCCAGCTTGCCAAGTCCCTGCGCTTTGACTACCAAGGAGTCCCTTTTGTGATCCAGCGGTATTAACAACCTGTGTGTTATCTAGTATTCTAAAGGCATCAGCACTCTGGTCTAAATAGCCAATGTTGATCCAAGCATCATCAGCCTCTGCCCTCATCTTTAACTGGTTGTTACCCGTATCATACCAAAGCATATTTGCATATGTTGTGCTAGGTGCTGTAGTTCCAGACGACGTACTAGCTAAAGCCTTTAAAGCATTATTGATGTCGGCTCTTGCATTGGATGATGTCTGGTTTGCAATATCAAAATCGTGTTGGCTCATGTTAAGCCCTTTCTGTTAATACTCTACGTCAACACTCAGTGCTGTGACGGTTGGTGTATATGTACTGTTCTCGCTGCTTAATACGGCCTTAAACCTAAAGGCACGACCTGTTAAGAAACCACCGTTTGCTAATTCATAAGAACCCCATGTAGGGGAACCAGAGGGATCGTCGTTTGTAGCTGAAACATATACTATAACCGATACATCACCAAACTCAGCAGTTTCGTTTGTCCACGTATCCCAGTTGTCAGGCCAAGTGTCCCAATTCTGAGGGATGTTATCCCACAACAAAGTGCCACCATCAAACTTTCTGGTAAAGGTACGTGCGCCTGTTATTCTAGCATTACGAGCCGACCCTGTATCAATGTAAGCACTAAAGAAATAGTCACCGGTTGGTTCTGCTGCACTTGTGTTGTCTATCTCTATTGCACTGCCAACCTTGATGACATTTGTTTTAGAGCCAGTGAAATTAGGGTTCTCTGTTAATGTGTCTTTTTGACCTAGCTGTGGTATTTGTGAGGGATCAATTACAACCGTCGTTACGTTCTCACTAAAGTTACCCTCTTTGTCGTAAGCCCTAATTAAGAATGTTCCTGATCTAGCTGGTACAGAGGCAGAAGTAGATGGCCTAGCGACCTTTTCAATGATAGTGGATGAGTTGCCCCACGTAGCCCCAGTTGTGTTTGAGTTGTGTTTAATCTCGTAGTGGCTCAAGTCAGGGTCAGGTATAGCTGGCCAGGTTAGAAACAGAGTACCACCAGAAATCTCTGCAAGTAAACTACCTACATCAGAAGGGTCACCAATAAATGCGTTGATCTCTTGGTTCTCCAGTAGTGTAAACTGTCCTTTAATCCCGAAGGTGTTGATAGCCCTAGCTCTAAAGTCATAGAAGTCTACTTCTAAGTCTCTTACTTTAAACTCCCCAAGTGGCCCCTGACCAAATGCAGAGAAGAGTGCTTCACTTGCTAGTTTGTACTCAACCTCAACATAGTCGATAGCCTCTGCCCTACCTGATGTTACATTAGCAACAGCAATGTTTGATACCTTCTGATTGCTTACTTTAGCTTCAGCGGATACGGCAAGACCGACCTCTGGTACATCAAAAGGTGACAGTAGGTTAGTGTTGTCTCTCTCGTAGACGATACCATCACTAACTTCATCAAAGACTGTTTCAGCAGTCTCACGTAGGGTCATGTTGATCTGTAGGTCTAGTCCGTCTGATAGACCAAACGACCAAGCTATTACTTGGAACTCTTTGTTAGTCCAACCAAAACGTGTGTTGGTAATCCTTACGTTGTCACCAACTTGTAGTTCTAGTGTTCTCAGACCAAAGGCTGCATTGACCGTAAGCTGTTGCCTGTTAGACTCTAGGCTGATTAGAGCTATACGTCTAGCCTCAATAGAGTTGTCAGTGAACGGCAAGTCTACGTCAGCAACAGATTCTTGGCTATTATCTGCTGTAAGAAAAGCTGAGTTAGTAACTTCTGGATAGTCAGTAACTTGCCAGTTAGACTCTGACCCACGGAAAGTACCTTTTACAGTATTGAAGTTGTTACGACGAGAATGTCGTGTACTTACATTTATTCCAGATCGTAAGTCATCGTCTGTCAAGTCCATCACTGGGTCTGTCCAGTAGGCAGGTTTCATACGCCACTTACCCTGAGCATACCACAGAGACCCACCCATACAGGTCAATAGATCAGACAGAAGGTCGTAAGGTGTAAGTGAAGTAGTGAAAGCACCATTACAAGTATAACGTGTCGTACCTGCAATAGTGTTAGTCTGGTTACATACAGCAGCAGCACTGGTAACTAAATCGTCGTCTATGTTAGCAGCTTCCTCGTTCAGCCCATACTTAGAAGTTAGGTAGTCACGTAGGCATAGCGCAGGGTTGTCAGACCAATCTGTTGTCCCATTAGCAGGGTTGTAGACTTTCTTACCTTTTACTACAGCAGTTATTGAAGGTACACCATTAGGGAAAACATCAGCGTTAAACTTCAGCCTAACATACATATATGCAATACCACGAAGCCTATGTTGGCTCGTCCATTTACCAGCAGACTCTTCTACAAGTTCGGGTGATGCGTCTTGATCTGCGCTTCCGTTGTAAGGTAATATTCTAACCAGATAATTTGTAGTGGTCTGAGTTTCGTATATAGGGTTACCATTGCCATCTACGCCAGTTTGTACGTTTCTAGTTGTTGTCTTAACGTATTTTTCTGGGGCTGTTACATTACCATCACTATTAACAGTCACAAGTTCGTCATCTATGTAATACTCTTCAAACGAGTGTACCTCATGTCCAGCGACAGCAATGATCCTATGAAGGTGTTTGTTGTTAGTACCTGTGGCCTCGTCGTATAGTATAGCACCACCAGTTTTCATCTTACCGTATATGATCTGATGGTCTAGTGCTGCACCTTTTGAGTTTACTTGATAACCACGGTTGGCTCCTGACACTCTGGGTTTAGGGGCCAGAGCTTGCAGAGCTAGTCCCATAGCTGTTGAAGCTAGAGCATAGCCTAAAAAAGCTTGAAAACCAGTAAGAGTAAAAAACGTAAAAGCAGTGCTAGTAGCAACAGCAGTGCCATATGCCATTGCCGCAGAAGCTATGCCAGCTATTAAAGTAGCAGCCATGTCACAAGTCCTTCCTAAACGAAGTAGAAATCTTAGTGTATCCTAGCCTAAGCATAAGACTATCTATGGGGTTAAGCTCAGTTGTAGTTATCTGTAGGTTGTCGTAGCCATCTTGCCTTAAGCATTCCTCAGCAAACTTAATTAACTTGATGCCAGCGAAACCTTTGCGATAAGGCTTATCTAGGAATATGGCATCATTACTAAGAAGGACTTTACCTTTGGAGTGTAGGTTGGGACTAATGAACACGCTGAAGTACCCAACAAGTTTACCTTCGTCACGACAAGTAAAAATAAGTAAGGCTTTCCTCTCCTCAAGTAACTTATAAAAGTCCCAGTCTATATCTAGTTCTTCTGTGTCACTATTGTGTTGTACTTCTTTCCAGTCTCGTTTAAGTAGTTCAGATAACTCACCCTCAACTTGCTGAAGGAACTCTTGCTGGTACTTAAGCACTCTTACGACCCCAAGATATATTCCTATCCTGTAAGTCTTCAACAAAGTCTAAACCAAGATCGCCAGGATATATTGACTTTTGATAACCAGATGTAAATCGAGCAACTCTGGCTCTCTCAAGGTCAATCAGTTTGTTCTCTACAGAAAGTTCAATACTAGCTGTCTCAGCATCTTCAGCTATGTTCATCTGATCCATGTAACCTGAGAAGATACTGTTGAATCCCTTAGAGGTACTCTGTACTTCAATCTTACTACCATCCTGTAGCAGAATGTAGTCGCTGTTCTCCTGTAGGATATTACCAGAGGTAAATGTACCGAAGTATATATTGCACACACGGCCCTGATAAGGCTGACTGAGAGCCAAGGAGATGACCTCTGAGGGAATACCAGTCAAGGTTATAGTAGCACCTTTAACGGCTAACTCAGAGGTCTCCTCTACAGTGGAAATATTGAGTAGTGTCCCAGCCCCAGCCCACTCAGTCCCATCAGCTAGGACTAGAGTGCCTTGACCTGTCCACATACGTAGAACATTATCCCCGTCAAACATTAGCTCTACAGCGAAAAACGGATGTACTGTATCATCATTGATGGCTTCTATTGTAAGTGTAGACAGGTCTCTGGACATAAGGCTTACTCCGCTTCAGCTTCTAAACTACTAGCTAACATTTCGATAAACTTCTCACGACCCACTGCAAGCTGGTCTACATTAAACCTAGCGTTGTCCAGTTTACGTCCAAGATCATTCACATGATTAAGCATAGTCTTTTGCTCATCAGTAAAGCCCTCAATGTTGTATTCTACGTCGTTGATTGTAATGAGGCTCTTTTCATTTTTACCCATGACAATTCTCCTTTTGGTTAAGTTAAGTGTTTGCTGCGATTGCAGCGTTTACAGCGGTCATGTCCTCTGTTGTCCAGTAGTCCTTTGCCACCATCAGTTCCAGATGCTCAACATTACGAGCAACTGTATCTGTCCAGTCAGCATCTTCCATGTCGTCTGGTTTGCCAGCGTTCAACAAATCAACGGAATGACCCATTGCCGTGTAGTTCTGTGCAATTTCTTCTGCTGTTAGTTCCATAGTTCTATCCTTCTAATGCTGTTAGTCGTGCTTCAAGAGCATCGTTCTTTGCTGATAGTTCTTGTAGTGCTTTAACCAAGACAGGTACTAAAGCTGCTTCTGCTACCTCTTGAGATCCATCCTCGCGGTCATCCCAAAGGGTAAATCCGTCTTTGATCTCAGGGTGGGCATCAATAGCTGCCTTAACCTCTTGAGCAATGAAGCCGTGGTTCGTGTAGCTATTCTTAAAGGTGTCTGTTGAACCTTCTTTGTAAGCACTAAAGGTATCAGGTAGCTCACCTAAGTTTTTATACTTAAATGTGCGAGGTGTTAGATCATTGATAAAACTCAGACCCGCTGCGGCATCAGCAATGTCTTTCTTGTAACGCTCATCTGACACGGTTGACCAAGATGTGCTACCGTGTGCTGTACGTATGTCACTACCTGATTGCCCCAGAGTTGTGTACCCACCAGCGCAAGCCAAATCATAACCTAAACCACTAGCATAGTTGGAAGAGGCTGAACTGGTTCTACTAAAATTACCAACTATGGTATTTGCAAGACCTGTCGTTGTTCCGACAGTGTAATTACCCGTTTGCCGACCGATAAAAACATTGTGGTTACCTGTGGTGACATTACCTCCTGCTTGATACCCCACTGATACGTTGCTTAACGCAGTGGTGATGGATGTAAGCGCTTGACGCCCGAACGCAACGTTTTGAGTTCCTGTTGTGTTAGCTTGCATTGCATTGCTGCCAACAGCTACGTTATCACCCCCAGTTGTGTTATAAAACATGCTGTTAAAACCCACTGTGGTATTGTTGTTACCAGTTGTGGTTGAATACTGAGACTTTCTACCTATTGCGGTATTGCTGTGAGCCGAACCTGACTGACTATAAGAGGCTTGGTGTCCGACAGCGGTGTTGTCATCTCCAGTGGTGTTCTGGTGTAGTGCTAAATGACCTATAGCTACGTTTGATTCACCTGTTGTGTTAGAGTTCAGGGCTTGCTTGCCCATTGCATTATTGAATCTCCCAGTAGTATTGCTATACGCTGCTTCCTTACCAATCGCAGTGTTGTTAGATCCAGTGGTATTTGAATATAAAGCATTCATACCAATTGCTGTATTTTGCGATCCTGTTGTATTGTCTAATAAAGACTGATATCCAACAGCAGTGTTGTGGCTTGCGGTGGTGTTAGAGTATGCAGCCTGATACCCAACCGCTACGTTTGCGCTTGCGGTAGTGTTTGATCGTAAAGCATCTCCCCCTACTGCCGTATTACTAGCCCCAGTAGAGTTTAAACCTAATGAATCTACACCAACCGCTGTGTTATTACTTGCCGTTGTTGTACTAGACAAAGAAAAATACCCTACTGAGGTGTTTCCGTCACCAGTAGTAATTGCATCACCCGACCTGTTCCCAAAAGCAGAGTTTTGAGTTCCTGATGTATTTGCTGATAAAGCGTTGTAGCCCACCCCTGTATTAGCACTAGCAGTGGTTATAGAATCACCAGTAGAATAGCCTACAAAAGTATTCTCATCTCCAGTGGTGATCGCAGTACCCGCAAGCCCCCCTATAGCAGTATTGTAGTTACCTGTAGTTATCCCGCTACCAGCACCAAAACCAATTCCTACATTATAAAAACCTACAGTGTTGTTGCGTAAAGCAGCGTACCCAAGCCCCACATTACGATACCCTGTAGTAGTATCTTCTAGCGCGAAAGCGCCGAGGGCGGTGTTGTATTCACCAGATGTTAAGCTATTCAGCGCAGTATCACCCAGAGCCACGTTGGCTGTGCCAGTAGGGTAATTACCGTCGAGCTTGATTGTGCCGCCATCGACTGACAGGTTGCCAGCTACAGTAAGTCCATCTGTTACGGCTGTGCCAGTAACGTCTACACCTGTACTGGTGGTTTTCAGTTTTACTGAGCTAGAACCAGATGCAGCAAAGAAAAGTTCTGCGGCCCCTGTCCCGCCATTAGCTTGAAAATACTCGGCATAACTTCCATCTTGGTCATCACCTTGTATTCTGACATCTGAATCAGCCGCGGTGCTACGAATAAGTAGGTTTCCTGTGCCGTTTAAGACGCGACCAGAAGACCCAGTATGGTCTACAGTTAGATCATTACCATTACCAAATCTTGCTTGGTCACTATCACCAAATGACAAATCACCCGTCATGGTATCGCCAGTGATACGAACAAAACCTGTTCCAGTATCCAACCCAGTCTTTAGTTCAGCGAATGTGATTGACTTTGTTTCATCAGCCGAAAGGTCTACGACAACAAATTCATCAGTATCAGCTAAGTTAGCACCTGTGAGTGGGTCTAACTGTGTTATCTTCTTATCAGCCATTAGTATATATCCTTACTATGTCAGAGCTTCTACGGCTTCAAACGAAATACCATAGACTGACGCATTGTTAATTGACCATGAGGTAACATTTTGAGATAGCCTAAAGAGACCTTTAGGGGAATTAAAGATAACTGTTGAACCACTATACGTTGACCTTAGTGAAGGCCAAATCTCAAGTTCGCCGTTACCACTTAAGTCTTGCAGAACCTGATGTAGTTTAGCACTAGAACCTGCCCCTAGTTGAATGTAGTCCCCTGCCTTCAGTGTACCAGTCATAGTTACAGCTACGTGGTCTTCTCCAGCATTACCAGAAGCTGTACAAGAGCTTACAGTACCTTGAGGTGTAGCGTAGTCTGGGTCTCCAAGTAGGAATGTACCCTGTGGTCCCTTTAGACCAACCAACATGGCCTTCCATGCAGCAGCTTTATCTCTGTGTACCGAAGGAATATTTACGCTTGCTTGCCACTGCTGACCCTGGTGAGCGATAGTCTGTTGTTTGTACGTGAATGGTGATTGAGAGACAGCTACAGCATTAACCGCACGTAACTCAATGCTCTCAATCCCGATAGTTGTTGGAGTATCTAAGGGATAAGTAAGTGCCATAGTTTGTTCTTTCCTTTACCCGAAGGTTGCTTTCATTTGTCCACCACGACGACGATCATCAAGCATAGACTTCTTGGTCATGTTAGCAATCTGTGGTGCAGCTTGTGCAATAATCCTCTTAACACTGTCGTCACCGTTAGCTTGGAAGTTGAAGTTCTGGACGACAGTAGTGCTACCGCCACCCTCTGCCTGTACACCTAGCTTACCGTTAGCACCTCTCTTGAGTGGCATGATAGCCTCTGGCCCAGCTTCACCCATGAGACCAGTCTTACCGCCAGCCATAGGGAACATAGTAGGTCCACTAAGAACACCACCGTCAGCGAAAGTTCTAATCTTTGGTCTTGGGGACGTAGCTGGTGCTGCGCTACCTGAGAAAGCCCCCATGATAGCACCTACAATGCCTGAGCCTGTTCCAGCTTTAGCATCGAAACTTCCTACAATCTGTTGTACGACAAGAATCTCATATAGTTTTTTAATAATCTCTCTAGCCATGTCTTTAAAAGCATCTTTAACTGATTTAGTGCCTTCAATCATAGCCATAAAACCATTGCTCATTGAAGACTTAATAGTGTCGGCTAGGTCTTGAACTCTCTGTTGAGCTTCAGTTAAAGCGTCAGTGAGGCTTTTGCCATCTTTATCTTTATCTTTCTTACCAGTAAACCAAGAGGTTACATCAATACTACTGGTTTCATCCTTCAGTGCAGCAAACGCTTCTTTTAGTTTCTCTACAGCAGTTGTAGGTTTCTTAAGTCCAGCATCTAAGGATACCGCTTCCTTAAGCGCTTTCTGCATTGATTTGTTAGTTTCGTTTATAGTATTAGTAAGACCGCTTTTAATCGCCCCCACATAATCCTTTTCCACAGCAGTCTTAACAGCCGCGCCAATCTTACCCACAGCCTCATCAATTGCCCCCGTAACGTTACCTCCTTCTATCTTAGAAGTATCAATAACATCTTTAAAAGTTAGCTTCTCCATACGAAGTTTTTCACGTAGATAGTTGATACCTTGACCAATTAGTCCAGTAAATGCGTTGATTCCATTCGCTACAGCCATCTTAATGTTTTTAAATACTTCCACAAAAACACTAGGTAGAGTTTTGATATACTCTACTGCACCTGCAATAGCCCCTGCAAAATACCCAATAAACTTATTTACGAAATCTGAATTAACTTTTGATAGAAGGTCTCTTAGAGCTTGAAGTACATTTAGTACGATTTGATAGAACGCAGCTTTGTTCATTTCGGAAAGCCACTGAAGCCTACCTGCAATTTTACCAAGGATCTCAAAGAAGGCATCTTTAAGGAGTTCTAATAATGGCCCTACACCGCCTACAGCCTTAGACAACTTACCAAACATTAAAACAGCTTCGGCAACCAACACAATGATAGCCCCTATACCTGTCCTAATTATGGCTTTCCTCAAAAAAGCAAAAGCCCCAGCGAGAGAAAAGGTTGCAACTCTTGCAGCTATCAAACCCGCAACAAACTTACCACTAAACGCAGCAGCAGCGACTATTACATAAGTAGCTACCCTGTCTAAATTCTCCACTAATACCTTCCCAAACTTAATCGCAACATCCGTAATAGCGGCTATAGTTTTTGCAATACCATCCAAGAGTGGTTTAATGGTAGACAGAGAGTCTAAGATATCTTTTTTCATTGCAGTAAAGCTAAAAGCCAAACCCTCTGCCTGTTCCTTAGATCGCAAGGCGGCTGTGACTAGAGACAGACCAATACCAAGAATAGCACCACCGAGACCAGGCAAGAGTCCAGCAAGCTGTGTACCCTGTTGACCGAAAGCTACGAGTGCGTTGGTTCCACTTTGAACTTGAACATTAAAGTCACCAACCTGATAACCCACTTGTTGAGCTAACATCCCAAACCTGTTAGTAGATTTTCCTGACATTCTTTGTGCTTTTGTCAAGGCTTGTGCAGAGATAGCAGCCTTGCTGGTAGCAGCCGCTGTAGATTTAACGACAGTCTCTTGTTTCTTAATAGCTGCGTTTGCGTTAAGTAGAGACCCGTAAAGATTATCCTCAGCTTTATCTAGCTTCTGAATTGCCGCAGAGTATTGATCCCCACTTATTCGACCTTTATTGAAGGCATTATCAAGGAACTCCATAGCGTTTGTAAGTGCTTTAGCTTGAGCCGCTGCACCAACAACATCTCCAGCCAAGCCTTTTATTTCTTTGCTTACCTGATTTGCATTGGTAGAAATGATAATTGCTACATCAGACATTGTTTGTCACCCCCATATAGACGACATCTACTCTCTTAATTGTCTCCACTTCCCACGGGCTTAATGGAGTCTGCGTTGCCTGTTTCCAAGACTGTATTTCTGTATATGTAATAGGGCTAGGACCAGAAAAACCAGAACCCCTTGTGTTGCTTAAAGTGATAAAGGCAGACCAGACATTAGCTAGGAGCAAAGGGAAGTCTGTCGGGGGTTCCAGTGCTTCAGGTCTACGTCCAATCTGCCTTTCTACTTGTTCTAGGTGTTCACGTTCTGTAATGCCATCTTTGTCAGGTAAGTTAAGTTTAAAGTTAAACTCAGCCCACGTACAAAGCTCTGACACTACTTCTTCGTAAAATCCAGAGAGGTTTTTAGAGCCTCCTCAATCTGATCTTTTATCCAGAACACCTCTTCGTACACTTCTTTAGCTTTAGTCAACTTAGGTGTCTCACCTTTATAAGTAATGTTCCAAGCCTTAGTTGTCTTAACAAGAACATCCAAAGACGACTGTTCGATATCCTCAGCAGTAAAGTCTAATTCGTTCTTTCCAACACGCACCTTCTTCAACTGCTTGTTTGTCTGTTCGTGCATTGCAGATTTATAAACTTTAGAATGTGGTGCATACATAGTAATAACCATCGGGGTTTTATCATCATTCTTTAGCACTTCTTCTGTGTTTGGGTGAAGCAGTGTGACATCAACTGTGTCTTCAGAGGGTGTTAAATCTTGTAAATCCATGTCGAGTTCCTTCGGGAGTTATGATTTTTACGCCATAACGTAAGTTTATGATTTTTACGTCATAGAGTAATTTGTCGGGTGATTAAAACGTGGAGACCCCCGACCCGACTCAGGAGTCCCCACTTACCTAGCTAGGTATTCTTATGATGGGCGTGTGATCTTAAGGTTAGTATCTTCTGTTGTGTCATATAGAGCAACAAAAGACATA
>Ga0098059_1001420_pt1 | contig 12058 bp, 20 predicted proteins | sample 20_taG_FD_92580 | JGI IMG/M metagenome (GOLD analysis project Ga0098059, IMG submission 92580) | Marine viral communities from the Subarctic Pacific Ocean - 20_ETSP_OMZ_AT15318 metaG | ecosystem: Environmental > Aquatic > Marine > Oceanic | place: Subarctic Pacific Ocean | collected 2015-01-19
AAGCACATTTTTTACAGCTTATCATGGAGAAGGTGGTGCTGGTGGAGAATTAGAGTATGGTTCTAGTAGAGATCAAGCACAAGGAACAGCAGTTCAAAATTTAACAGATGCTATTGGTAATGACAACGATCAAGCAACATCTGGGTATTTACATTTATTTAATCCTAGCTCTACTACTTTTGTAAAACATTTTATTAGTGTATCAAATATTGCACATCATGGACAATTTTCAATGAATAGTTATTGTGCTGGATATTTTAATACTACTTCTGCAATAGATGAAATTCAATTTTCAATGAGTTCTGGCAATATTGATTCTGGAGATATTTGCCTTTATGGTATTGCTTAACAATTAACAACAACAAGGAAAACAATGTCAAGACATCACAATATTAATGGAAATATAGTTCCTTTTACAGCAGCAGAAGAAGCTGAATGGGATGCTAGAGAAGCAGCTTATGCAGAAGCACAGGCTAAAATAGTACCAACACCAGCTTATGTATCACAAAGAGCATCAGCTTATCCTAGCATTGGAGATCAATTAGATATGCTTTGGCATACAATGGATAAAGATAACGAATTACAACATAAGTATTATGATTTTTACCAAACAATTAAAAAGGTAAAAGTTGCACACCCTAAAAAATAATGGCTAACTCATATCGTTTTACAGGAAAAGCATTAGCAACAACAGATGAAACAGCTTTACTTACAGCATCATCAACAGAAACTCTTATTATTAAATCTATAAGAGTTACCAATAATACTGCTAATACACCCACTTTATCTTTAGATGTTTTAGACAGTTCAGTATCAACAGAATTTACAATACTTAAAACACAATCTTTATCAGCAAACACTACAGTTGAATTATTAACATTACCTTTAGTTTTAGAAAACTCAGACAGTTTAAAGGCTACAGTTAGTGCAACTGATTCAATTCACTTTGGTATTACTTATTTAAATATTACATAATGAATTTAGTACATATACCATCATCTAATTTAGATGATGTTTGGAATTTAGTTAAAAAAGATATTAGCGAAGCTCTATCTTATTCAGGTAATCACACAGACGCAGATTTTGTTTATGATACTTGTAAAAAACAAGCTATGCAGTTATGGATAGTTTGGGATAGCACTAAAGAATCAGCTTTAGAAAAATATTATGGAGTTGTGGTTACAGAAATAGTTGAAAGAAAATTAAAAAAATCTTGTAATATTTTTGTAGTTACAGGCAGACATAGACAAAAGTGGCAACATCTTATTAAGGTATTAGAAGATTTTGCTTTAGATAATCAATGCACCAATATGGAATTAATTGCTAGAAAAGGTTGGGAAAAAATTATGGAACAATTTAATTACAAAAGAACTCATGTGGTTCTTGAAAAAACAATAACAAACAAAAAGGAAAAATAATATGTCATTTGGAGGAGGATCATCAGGTGGAGGACAAGTGCAAAACACTACTGTCAATCCTTATGCACCTGCACAACCAGCTTTAAATCAAATTATAGGTGAAGCAGGTAATTTATATAATCAAGGTGTAGGAGCAGCAGGATATGTTGCACCAACTACTCAAACAACTCAAGGTATTGCACAACAAGAAGTTATGGCAGGAGCTGCTAATCAGCAACTTGCTGACACTTTAGCTGGAAATTATTTAAATCCTTTTTTATCTCCAATGCTACAAGGTTCAGCTAATCAGATTGCAACTGCTGTAAATTCTGAATTTAGTGGTTCTGGGCGAACACCAGGATCTGCTATGAATCAACAACAAATATTATCTGGTATTACTCAAGAAGCATTACCTTTTGCTTTTGACCAATATGATAAAGAAAGACAAAGACAACTTGGTATTGCTAGTGCTGCACCAACTTTAACACAAGTAGGTTCACAATTAGAAAATATACAAAGACAACAAAACCTAGCACCTTTTCAGGCTTTATCACAATACAGTAATATCGTTAATCCTATTGCATCTGGTTTTCCAGTTCAATCAGGACAAACACAAAACAACCCTAACAGAGTAACACAAGGATTAGGTGGTGCATTAATTGGAAATATGATTGCACCTGGTATTGGTGGTGCTGTGGTAGGTGGATTATTAGGAGGACTATTATAATGAAACTAAAAGAACACATTCCACATTTTGTAGAAGAACATAAGAAAGCAATAGCAGTAGCTGTTGTAATTTTAATAATTGCAATAATTTTATAATTAAATGAATAAAATAAAAAAAATATATTTTGATATAGAAACAAAAGTAAAAGAAAAGCCTATGAAAGTTTTTATAGGTATGTTCATTCTTTTTGTTATTGCAATAATTGTATAAGGACATAAATGTTATTAGACGAAAACTTTGAAATGCAAGGTGGTGTTAGAAACTATCTTGGTACGACTGAAGAAGTTACTGCACCTAAGTATTGGAAGTCATCTAAAGACAGTCCTAAGACTGAACTTGCATATATTACAGAAGCTGAAAAAGGTTTATTAATTGATGCTAATTTACATGGTTCATTAAAAGATGGTAAGGCTAATGTAGGTGCGTCTGGTCTATTAAGTTATGATGGTTTTGGTTCTACCGATCCTGGACAAAACAGAGCTGGTGGTGATGTATCTGGTGCTATGGACAGAGGACAAAATGATAGTGGACAACAATCATCTGGTGGTGGATCTACAGATGCTTTTCAAGGACAACAAAGTAATCAATATAATACTGCTATGAGTGAATCTCAACAAGAAAGAGTTGTTGCACAAAATATAGTTGATCTTGTAGATCAAGGTGTAAATATTAATGATGCTTTAACTGGTAAAACTCAATTTGAAAGATTAGTAGCATCACCATTTTTTAGTATTAATATGTTAAAGGAAATTACTTCTCCTTTTGCTAATTCTGCAAATAAAAAAAGAAGAAACAATTACATGACTACTGCTATGATAAAAGAGTATGAGTTAGGTACAGGATTAAATTGGAATCCAGATGCAGTAATTGTAAAGGGATCACCAGAATATAATCATTTATTTAATGAAACAGATTATAGAAGCACACTAAGTAATGATAATACAAATCAAGGTGGTGGCGATGGGCAAAACAACAATGTAGTTTTATTTGATAATCCTGAAGATGTAAAAACTATTCAAACAAATGAAAACTCAATGGTTAATGATTATTTTTCAAACATGGGTAGCAATCTAGGGGTATCATCTAATTACATGGACACTTACAATGCTGCTAAAAATAAAATTGCAAACACTTTAAACTTAACACCAAACAATCAACAATATGGGTATGGCAATACTTTTAATAATACTTATGCAAGAAGTATGACATCTGCCAATCCATTTGAAGAAGAACTAACAAATCAAGGACTAATATAATGGCATTTAATTTAAAAGGATTACTAGAAGATGAAAATTTTTTAATTGGAGCAGGATTACTTACTGCTGGAGCTAAAGGACAAAGTGCAGGTGAAGCTATATTTCCAACTATTGTTAATGCTGCTAAAGTTAAAAAAACTTTTCAAGATACAGCTAAATCAACTAAATCTGTTTTTAGTATTAAAGATAATAAAAATGTTTTAGCATCTGATGATGAAATTGCAAAAGACAAATCTAATTTTTTACCAGCATTAAAAGCTAAAGATTTATCTCCAAGTGATTTAGGAATTTCTGTTTATAAAAAACTAGATGGTTTAACTGGTGATGATTTTGAAACTAAATTAAAGTCTTTACCACAAGTTGAACAAGATATTTATGCTAAAGTAATTAAAGGTAATGAAGATTGGTTTAGTTCTTTAATTAAAGAGAATATGAAAAACACTAACCTTGAAATGCCTGATTTAACTGGTTTTCAACTTACAGATAAATCTCAAGGTAAAAGTATTGAGCAATGGATAAATGCTTCTAAAGCACAAAATCAAAATATGTCTGTTGATGATATTATTGAGGGTTTAATTGAAAATGGAATTATTGTTAGAAAATAATGGTATTTGTTCTTCCAAAAATTGAAGAAGAAAAAGAAAATTTTATTCTTCCTGAAATAGAAAAAACAGAAGTTAAAAAAGAAAATAATTTTAAACTTCCTTTTAATGTTATGGAGGGATCAGTTCTTGATAAATTTGACGATCAAGGTAATGAAATTAAAAAACCTATTATTGAAAAAGTAAAAGATTTTTTTACTTCTAAAGATGATGATATATATAAACAAGAATATAGTGATCCTATATTAAAAGCTATACATGATGTAGAAAAAAAATATTCTATGGAAAATTATTATTCTTTAGAAAATTTTACAGATCAAGTTTTATATAGATCCTATGTTGGTGTTGCTAGAGATTTAGGTCAAGGCACAATAGATTTTTCAAATTATATAATGAAAAAATTTCCAGGTGTTGATGATAATGTTATAGATTTTAAACTTCCAGTTATACCTGAACCAGAATTTTTTGGTGGTTCTTTTGCAAGAGATTTATCTGGTTTTTATTTAAGTTATCGTAGTGTAGCAGGAGCTGCGAATATAGCCAAAATTCCAGCAGCAACTACTAAAGCCATGAAGTCATTTAAAATATTAATGACTGGTGGACTTGCTGAACAATTTGCATTTTCTCCAAGAGAAAAAAGATTATCAACTATTGTTGAAACATATAAAGATGGTAAATTTTCTAATGCTGTAACTGCATATTTACAAGCAGTTGATACAGATAGTGAAGATGCTGCTAGAGCTAAGATGTTTGCAGAGGGTTCTATAATTGGTGTTCCTTTAGAATTATTAGGTTGGGCAATAAGAGGTGGTATTAATAAAATTAATAAAAAAAATATTGATGAGGGAACAATAGAAATTCCAACAAAAGAAATTAATGATATAAAGGTTCTTTCTGATAATAAAATAATTAAATTAACATCAAGAATTGATGAAATTAATAAATTAAAAAACGAATTAAAAGAAGTTAAATCTACAAAACCTAAAAAAAATACAACTGAAATTGTTAAAGATGGTAAAAAAATTAAAACAACAGTTACAGATGAAAAGATTGCAATAGAAATAGCAAATAAAAAAGCAGCTATTTTAAAAAAATTAAAACCTTTAGAAGTAGAAGAAAAAATTTTTGAAGCTACACAATCCAATAAAGTTCAAGAAGCCTTTGAATATAAGTTTCCTAAACCAAGAACTTTAGATGGACTTGAAGTACCTTTAGATTTAACTACACCACAATTAAAATTAAAAGTTACTAAACAAGCATCTAAAGCTGCTGAAGAAATTATTACTTCTGCTGGATATAAAGTAAATCCTTATCTTAGAATTACAGAACAGATGGCAGATGTTTTTAATACATCTAAAGTTTCAGATGAAACAATTATAAAAATTTTAAAAAAAAATAATATTACTCAAGAAAAATTTGCTAAAATATTTTTAAATAATTTTTCTGATGCTGGTCGTACTTTACAAGTTGCATCTACAATTGCTAAAAAAGTAAATCAGTTAAGAAAATTACCAGGTGCTGATGAGGCTTGGAAAAAGAATGTAAAAAATTATAACCCTGATGCTTTTGATAGAACAGGGACTATGATTAAAAGATTAGATAATATTAAAAGAGGTCTATTAGTTACTCAAATAGCAACTGCCATGAGAAACTTTGAATCTCAAAGTATGCGTCAAGGAGTTGCTGTATTAGAAGAAACATTTGATGCTGCATTTCAACAAGTTTTTAAAGCAACATTTAAAGATGGAAAGCCAGTTAGAATTGCCGATCCTATAAATTCACTTCAAGGTTTTCTAAAAATATTTTCACAAATAAATCCAAAAAATTTTAAAAAAGTTAAAAAAGAAACTGCTGAAATTATGTCATCTTTTCCAAAAGAAGATGATAGATTATTTTTAAGATTTTCTTCTGATGTATTAAGTGATTCAGGTCAAGGTGGAGGATTATTTAAAACACCATTAAAGGTTGCAGAGGAGGGTGTAAATTTATTAAACTTTGTAAATAAGTTTCAAGAATTTATTACTAGGAGAGCTGTATTCCAAGCAAGACTTAATAGTATTATAAAAAGTAATCCTGAGTATTATGGTAATAGAAATCTAACTCAGTTAGTTGAAAATGGTCAAACAAATATTATAAGACGACAAGATGTTGCTCAATCAGTTGATGCTGCTTTAGAAATTACTTACGCAAAAAGTTTTAATGGTGCTGCAAAAAATGCTCCATACGAAAGAACTGCTGGAAAGTTTATAGATTTTGTTAATAGCTTACCTTTTACAGCAACATCAGTTATTCCTTTTCCTAGATTTATGATGAACTCTTTAAGATTTCATTTTGATTTTAGTCCATTAGGAATTTTAAATTTTCTCAATAAAAGTGAAAGAGCTGCATTTGCTAGAGGTGATACTTCTAAACTTAGTAGAGCAGTCATAGGTATGACCATGTTAAGTGGTGCTTATTATTTAAGACATCAACCTTATGCTGGTGAAAAATGGTATGAGCTTAAATTAGGTGGTAAGACTTTTGACACAAGAGCTTATAACCCTTTTGCTGCGTATTTATTTGTTGGAGATTTATTTAAAAGATACCAAGAGGGAACTCTTAGAGGATTAGACCTTAAAGGTTTTGCTTCTGTATTTTTAGGAACAAGAGGTGGTACAGGATTATATTTAATTGATAAATTAATAGATGGTTTATCAAAAGAAAAAGTAGTAGCTGATCCAGAAAAAATTATTAATAATATTATTGGACAACAAGTGTCTGCTTTTCTTACTCCTCTAACAATGTTTAATGACTTTATGACATTAAATAATCCTGACTATAGTATTGTTAGAGATGCTAGAGCAGAAAAATGGGGACAAGTAACAAAGAAAGTATCACCATTAGATTTACCACCAATTTATTCTGCAACATCAATTGAATATACTCCTGCTGGTTTTGCTGTTGCTAAAACAATTGTAAGAGAAAACTCTGTTTTAAGACAATTAACTGGACTTACTGTAATTCCTGAAAAAAATTCAGCAGAAAAAGAATTAGATAGATTAGGTTTTTTACCCCAAGAAATATTTAGATCAACTGGTATTCCTGAATTAGATAAAGCTATTAAAATGGAATTAGCACCAATGATAGCAATAGGAATGTCTAATATTGTAGAACAACAATGGTATCAAAACATGACTACCCCTGTCAAAACTTTATTTCTTAAAACTATGTTAAATGAATTTAAATCTGAGGTTAAAACAAATTTACCTGATAGTGGTGTTATACCTTATTTATTAGAATACAAATTAAACACTATGCCAAACGATAAAAGAAAAGTTATAGATGAATTATTAGGTAGTGAGTTTATTCCAAACTTAATAGAACAACAACATGAAAAATTTAAAACTAAAACTAAAGATAAAAAATTTATTTTACCTGATATAAATTAATTATGACTACTCAATCTCAAAAAAATTCTCAAGATATAATTAAGTTACAAGGCGAAACAAAACTTATTCATCAAAAAATAGACACAATCAAAGACAATCACTTAGCTCACTTAGAAAAAAAGGTTGATAATGTATATAAATTATTGTGGGTGTTAGTAACAATAAGTCTAAGCTCCTTGCTAAATTTCCTGTCAAACATACTAAGTTAAGTACAAATGTTAAAGGAACTATTTCTGAATATCAAGAAATTGTTAATTTAACAAGACAAGGTTATTGGGTTGCAAAGTCTTGTGATCCTCAATGTCCTTTTGATTTAGTAGCTGTATCTCCTAATGGAGATATAAAATTATTAGACATAAAAACTAATACATACAGAAAACATATTAAACCATACAGAAGAAAAATTTGGCGAACACCTACTGCCAAACAAAAAAAATTAGGAATAAAAATTATCATGGTAGATCATGGCAACAATTAGGGAGCTAACTATGAATTACTATTTTACAGGTGTTCTAATAATACTATTTATTTTATTAGCAATATTTGGCAACCCAAGTAACTATTAATGAAAAATATAAAGCTATCCGAAAATACAGGAATACAATTACCTGCAAAGAATCTTTTAATGATTGTAGCTGGTGCAGTTGTTGCAACGATTAGCTTTTTTGAATTGGAAAATAGGATTGGCAGTCTTGAAACAAGTAGGGAATTATTTGAAGCTGATTTACTTAAAAAGTCAGAGCAGAAACCAACTGACCAAGAACAGTTTATGCTGCTAGAACACATAGCATCACAAGTAGAAAATATTCAAAAAGAAATGGAAACTATGAGAAACAACAATGTCAATATTAATTATGCGATGAAAGATATTGAAAAAATTAAAGAAAATTTAGAACAACTTAAAGATAAAGTTAGAGCTAATGGGAATCATTAATGGAACAGATGGTTATAGCTTTATTACTTTTAGTCAATAATGAAATTAAGGAAGCAAGATTGCAACCTGATTTAAGCACTTGTTTATCTGGTAAAAGAAAAGCTACCAGACAGTTATCTGATAACATTGAATACAGATGTATTAAAACAAAAGCAGAATTAGAAAAAAATATTGATGGCTCATTCTCAATTAAGAAATTGATTGTAGAATGATTGATAAATTATTAGGGGATATATTTGGATGGTTTGATAAACTTAATGCAAAGTTAAATGATGTATTAACTTTTGATTACCCAAAACCAAAAAGAAAAAAAAAGTGTAAAGATTGCAATTGCCAATGTCATTGTAAAGCAGAGTTTCATCTGCATCATTGGGATGGTGATGTTTGTACTTGTGAGGAGTGTATATGTACGAAGAAGTCAAAGAAGAAATAAAAGCCTGTGAGGGTTATGTAAATAAAATTTATAAATGTAGTGAGGGTTTTGATACTATATTTTATGGACATAAAGTTTTACCTGAAGATGATTATGAACATGGAATAGAATATACAAAAGCAGAGGGTGAAACTGTTTTTGAAAAAGATTTCCAAAGAACATTAGATGCAGCAGAAAGATTAATAGGAGATAGACCAATTAATAATACAGCTAAAGAAGTTATTATTAACATGGTTTACCAAATCGGTGAGGGTGGTGTAGGCAAATTTAAAAATATGTTTAAGGCTCTTGATAATGAAGATTATGGAGAAGCTAGTTTTCAAATGCTAGACTCTTTATGGGCAAAGCAAACACCTAACAGAGCAAATAAACTTTCTAAAAAAATGCAATCAGCAAAATTATAGGAGAACATTATGTGGTTTAGTGCAATCAAACTGGCTTTAAATGCTGGTACTCATATATATAAAAAGAAACAAGAAACTAAAATGGCTATGGCAGATGCTCAACACATGGCAGCATCTAAGATGGCTAAAGGTGAAACAGAATATCAAGGTAAATTATTAGAAGCTAGACAGAACGATTACAAGGATGAATTTTGCCTTTTGATTTTAAGTTTTCCAATAATAATTTTGGCTTGGGGAGTATGGTCAGGAAATCCAGAAGCTATGGACAAAGTAAATATTTTCTTTGAACATTTTGCAGCACTTCCATCATGGTTCACTAATCTCTGGATTTTAGTAGTGGCTAGTATTTTTGGAATTAAAGGAACTCAAGTATTTAGGAATAATAAAAAATAATTGATGTCAGAAAATTCAGAACTGATTAACGAATATAAAGACCAGGTTCGTATATTAAAGCAGGAAGTAGCTGAACTGCAAGACGCAGGTAAATCTAAAGATAGTGCTAATAAAAGATGTTTGCAAAAATTAGAACACTCAGCACAAGACTTAGAAGATGCTAATAAAAAAATTAAACAATTAGAAGAAGAATTAAAAAAATAATGAATTTTGTTTTAAACTTAATTATGTGTTCTGCTGTAGCAAACACTTGCCTACCACCTTATCAATACCCTGATTTATTTGTTGATGGCTATTCTTGTATGATTGCAGGAAATACAGAGTCAATTATTAAACTAGAAGAAATAGGTTATGAAGAAGTAAATAAGAATAAAATTTTTATTAAATTTATATGTAATGAAAAACTTATTGTACCACCACCAAAACCAAAGGTTAAAGCATAATGGCAAAAACTCCTACAAGGCAAAAAAAAGCTGGTATGTCAAAGACTGGTGGACTTAATGCAAAAGGCAGAGCATCTTATAATAGAGCTACAGGTGGTAATCTAAAAGCTCCAACTAAATCTAAGACTAGCAAAAGAAGAAAGTCTTTTTGTGCCAGAATGTTAGGCATGAAAAAAAGATTAACTTCTAAGAAAACAGCTAGAGATCCTAACAGTAGAATTAACAAAGCACTTAGAAAGTGGGATTGTTAGTGGCAAACAAAACTTGGAAGAAACCAAGCATGATAGTTATTAATATTGGTAAGTGTAAATATTGCCAAGCCGAAATGGTAAATACAGAATCTTTCGTAGCTTTCTATGGTGGCGACAAAGCTCACTATGAATGTATGAAAAAAGATGATTACAAACAATTAATAGAAAAGGAAAAAAATGGCAAAAGTAAAAAAGGGTTTTCACAAAACTAAGTCTGGCAGAGTAGCAAAAAAAGGACTTTACTATTACATGAATAAAAGAAAAAGAGCTGGGACTAGCAGAAAAGGTAAAGGAACTGTAACTGCTAAAGCACTAAAGAGATCAGCAAAAACAGCAAGATCATAACAGAATAGGTCGTCATTAATATGACAGACTAGCTTATGCTAGTGGGTTTGAGGTGGGAAAATAACTCTTGTTTCTTGTTTCCAAATGATTATCATTATTATTAATGTTATCAGAAACATATAGGAAACATGAAGATACAATAAGTAAGAAAAGACAAGTAGTTTTGTTAGATAGAAAGTTGATTACAAATCAATTGCTCTACCAACTGAGCTACAAGGGCATATTAAAAAAATTAATAATTATTGGCTTTTACATCAATAGGTGTGGAAAGCCAACTTTTTTTTTGCCTGTACTTTTCCTTGCAAGTTGAATTTTTATTAAATTTCTATTGTTGAGTGCAACATGAGAGCAACATGGAATGATACAAATAAGAAACATATACCATTTTATTCTCTTGATTATCTGATAACAAAAGGTTAATATAATTAATATCAGAGAAAGAGAGTTAATATGAATAAAATAAAGCTAGGCAAAAGAACATGGGTAAATGCTAAAGGTCAAAAACTTAAAGCATTTACATTTACATATAAAGATCAAGGTAAGAAAAAAGTAATACAAAGTCCTAATAAAAAATGGTTAGAACAAGAAGCAGAAAGAACATTGTTAAGAACAGGTAATATTAATCCTAAAAATATTAACCTAAGTATATCAGTTAATTTAGAATATGTTTGGGATATATATAAAAAGAAATGCTTAACAAGAGCTTATGAACCAACAACAAGGTTTAGTAAAACAACCTTTAAAGAATATTCTGAACACTATAAACACATTTTAAAACATTGTGGTAATGTTGATCTAACAAAAATTGACGCAACTTATATTGCAAACTTTATAGATAAACTTGCAGATCAAAAGCATGAATATAAGACTAAAATCTTTCATACTTTTTCAAGAATATATGATACTCAGGTTGGTCATAATAAACCTTTTTCTTCAAATATATTTAAAACAGGATCTTTCTTTGATAAAAAAGATAAACCTCAACCTAAACAACATGGTAAAATAAACTTTGAAGAATGGAACTTTGATAGAATAAAAACTATTATATCTAAGATACCATCTAAACCATACCAATTAATGTTTAAATTAATGGCAGAAACTTCTTGCAGACCTAGTGAGGCTAGAGCTGCACAAAGAAAAAACTTTCACTTTAAAAGAAACATACCAGTATTTGAGGTAACTAATTCTGTAGATTATGAGAAAGAATTAGCACCACCTAAAACAGAAGCTGGTTATAGAGAACTTGAGATAAGTGCATCATTAAAAGATCAACTTATAGATTACATGAATAGTTTGCCAGAAGATCAACAATGTATCTTTCTTAATTCCAAGGGTAAATTCCATGATTTAAGTAATATGATAGATGCACTAGACAAAGCAGTTGAATCGCTAAATTTGAAGCTCCCTGTGGCCAGAAAGACCTATTTTTTTAGGCATTGGAATGT
>Ga0098059_1001423_pt1 | contig 12048 bp, 8 predicted proteins | sample 20_taG_FD_92580 | JGI IMG/M metagenome (GOLD analysis project Ga0098059, IMG submission 92580) | Marine viral communities from the Subarctic Pacific Ocean - 20_ETSP_OMZ_AT15318 metaG | ecosystem: Environmental > Aquatic > Marine > Oceanic | place: Subarctic Pacific Ocean | collected 2015-01-19
AAGAAATCTACGTAAAGACATTTTATTAGCTTGTCCCCGAGTTATCAACTCGATAAAAAACTGCCCAAAATATTCTAATGATATTGGAATATCCCCAAGACAAGCAGCTTGGGCTTCCGTAAATACCGGGATCCCAAGTTTGGCTGGAATGAAAGACCCTAGAATAACCCTGACAAAATCTGGATTTGTTTTTTTAGGGGCGTTCTTTCTAGCCTTGGGGTCAACTAGTGTTTCAGGGTTGATGATGTTGTCCAATGCAGCATCAATAATATCGGCTAGTCTTACAAAATAAATGTTTCTGGATCCCACTCCGGGATCAAAAGTATCAGGACTAATCTGCGCTGGGTCTAAAACAAAGAGTGGATTAACTTGTGGGTTTTTTGTCGCTTTTTTAAGAGCGTCTAAGATTCTTGCCTGTCTAGAACTCTTCGATTCTTTTGGGTCTTTAGTGGATGACTTCTCCGACTTTGAAAAAGAAACATGATAAGTAAGATCTGCGTGGCCTGTTATATTTGCTTTAGCCTGCGCAACCTTTCCTTTTAGGTCAGGAGAAAAACGAGCATAATATATTTTCTTTTCGGTGAAAAGCTTTGTCAACAATGAGGCATATCGGGGCTCTCTCAGTGTTTCTTCTACATTCTCAAGGGCAACTTTTGCTGTTTCCAGATAGTTTGTGTACTTTTCCAACATCTCTTGGGGGGAAAGCATCATCGCAGTTTTTTTGTCTGTAGATTTTGTGGCACTTGAGCTATTGCTCCGAAGTCCTCTAACTTGTAAATTATTCTCTACAGCCACTTTTTTCTTTTTCTTTTCGGCTCTTTGTTGAGGAGTCATTTTGTCAAGCTCTCTCATCGTTTCAAGTTGTAGCATACGAAGGGTTCGAATTTCATAATCCAAACCAGACTTACATACTCTAAAGTTGTCCCTGATGATTTGAGATTCCAACACTCCGTTGCTGCTTCTTTTTACATCTTTTGCAGCCTTCTTAAACAAGTATCCAGCAGGCCATGCATTTTCTACATAGGTATGAATTTTATCCAAAGCGACCTCGGCAGTCGTCAAAGAACTTGCAGGCTTAATTATCTTATCAAGGACCACTTCTTCTATATCAAAATCTTTTGGCTGCCCTTTGGTTCTTAATATATCAGCACGTACCAAGTGGTCTAAGGCATTATCAATAGACCCCACATATTCTAAATTAACATCTATTTGTCCATTTTGTCCCCAATTAAGGTTATATCCCTTGAAGTTCAACTTTAGTTGTCTTTTGGTTTGCCTCACACTCTCTATAAACTCGTCTCGAATATTGTTAGGAAGGTTTCCATCAGGAACCGCCCAACCCATCTCAACAAGTAACTGGGATACATTAGCCCCCATTTGTGCCTGGGATGCCATTCGGGCATCTTCCCCCACTACCAAATCTCCTGGGCTTTCTTGTGGCGGATCAAAGTCTCTAAGTTTCTTAAGGCGACTTCTTATGATGTCTCGGGCTTTCACCTCTCTTTCTGCTTCCGTCATTTGGGATCCGAACCCAGCAGCGCCGACCTTTAAAGAATTAAAGTTTGGCTCTCCAGTACAAAAAAACAAACCAAGATAAGAGTCGTTTATAAGTTCTAGAGCCGAAGTAAAATGAAGGTCTAAAGATGCTTCAACAATATATTCTCCCTCATGTTTATTTGAGTAATCCCAAGTAAAAGACTTTAATGCTACGTCTGTACCGTGTGTCCCTCGGCTGCGTAGAATATTATTTTCAGCACTTGCTCTAGAACGAGCACTTGACAAGCCCTTTATCTTTCCCTCGTGTACGTGATCAGGAAAATCAATTGCGCCTTTTTCTCCATTCTCACCTACGAAAAAGAATTTCAACGTAGGGACCAGAATAGATAGTTCAACATTAGTAGCATCGATGAAAGACTCCAGCCCAGAGATGGGGTTGTTCATCAAGTTCACTAAAGATTCTGGTGCCCCCAAGTAGTTTATAAGTTTTTCATTTTTTATAAACTTAAGCTGTTCTCTACGGCTCGTATCACTAGTGTATTTTCCGCTTTTATTTTTCTTGGGCGTAGGTTCTAAAAATGTTATACTTTGTTGCAAAGCAAAATTATAAAAATTTTGCAACAAAAGAAACTGACCGTTCATTATCCGTGCTCTAGCCGCTGATTCTGGGTCTTTGGCATTTTGGAAGGCAATACTATCCCTTGCTGCGTCTCCAGCATGAGGGCGATCGGCAACTATTACAACAGTGTCGGCGATACTGTCTTGTTCCTTAAGCTCTTTCCTTAAGTCGAGCCATGCGTCCTCAACATATTTTTGAATAGTAGTATATTCTTCGTAATCAAAAACAACAAACACTGCGGTCGAAGCATTTATTAGCGCATTTCTATCGTAGTCGCCATACTTCCGGTTATCTGTGCCGCCCAAGCCCAGAAGATATCGTTCGTCGTTACGGCTACCTCCATAGGTTCTTGCCCACCGCTCGAACTCATCTAGAAACGGCTCTTCTTCAGCGGCTCGAAGTTGTTTTGTTGTTCTGCTATTCGGGTCATATTCACTAAAAGTCAAACCTGCCCTTAGGGCCTCTCTAATTGGAATACGGATAACGTCAATTTGAATTTTATCAATTGGATCAGTAAACCCTGGTGCTCGGGGGCTAGACCGATTACGGTACGTCTCCCTGTATAGGTCCTTGTTTGACTGTTTGTTAAAATAGCCACCATGCGACAAAGCTCCTCTTCCCAGCCGGTTGCCAAAAACATTTTGAGCATCTAGACTTCTCTCGGAGTAGGGATAACATATCTTGATACTTTTTGTAATTTCTTCGGCTAGTTCCGCTCGATCATAATCGTTGTCGCCTATACTTAAGGACTTTAGCGAGGTATTCTCTGCCTGCTTTCTCATGATAGCAGCCACTGCTCTTATTTTGTCAATCGCATCGGCAGCGGTTGCGCCTGCGGTATGCATGGACTGGGGGACACTTAGGGCGTCCGACTGGTTTGGGGGCGTGTTTCCGTAATCGTCCTCAATACGAGAGAGAGCATCCTGTTCAGCGCACCAGGCTGCAAGCACAGAGGTTACAAAATCCGACTGCCTAATCAAGGCTGGTACAGGATAATTTTTTCTGTCACCGTCCGGTCCTTCTGTTGTGTGCCTCAGTGCAAAAGGTCGAAGTTCAGGATAAGCCTCATTTTGGGCCACATTCTTTATCTGCGTAAGTTTTGTTCCGTCAAATCCCAAATTGTTTATAAAATCACCTATACTTTCCCACACAGGTATGCTTGCGGCTTGGATTTGAGGCACATTTTGATCGTTTGGTCCGCCGGTTTTAAGGACCTCATAACCCCCTTGAGGAGTGTCCATCCAAGGCCATACATAAATCTTATAGGGAAAAGCCAATTTTAAACTCCTAGGTAACCCAAAACGTCCTCAAGCGGACGAGGGACATAAAAAATGTCACCAATTTTAAAATCAGCCTCGGTGGGCTTTTGGTTATACAAGGCAATAACCCACCAGTATTCAGGTGATCCATAATATTCATTAGAAATATTATAAAGCCTAGAAGCAGAATTCCATCTTAAGTTTATTACATCTAAGTTTGAAATCTCATCGGTAGCTGGATAAGAAAATTGTGCCGTATCATATTGAACAATCCTGTTTACGCCTCGGCTCTTAAACAGGCTTTTGCGATAACCCTCGTCTTCATTATAAATCAACTGCCGACTGTCATATCTTGAGATTGCCATAATTTTATATTCCCTATAGTATAAGTATATTTATCTTTATTTTTTACCGGGCTTTAGCGCCTGACTCGCAGCAGCGGTAGCGGCTTCGTTTTCAACCGCCGAGCCTCGAAAGGCTCGGGGTCCAGCTTTCGGGGCGCTGCCGAACAGACCACCGCCGGGTATATTATATTCTTTTTCAAACTCAAGTTCTGCCGAAGTTTTAGGGATCTCTGCTGCTGACCGGAAGCTGGGTCCCGTAAAGGCATGGTCGTCTATGTAATCCCCTACTGTTTTTTGCATTGAGATATTAGACCCCATTGGATTTGTGACGTCCGGATGGTCTAAATCCTTAACCTGATAAGGGAAGGGGATGTCCTCCCCTTGTCCTCCTCGAAAAATATACGGTAGTCCAGCTTCAGGATTCCCACTGACCCACCCTAGGTCGTGTTCATGCAGCACAACCATTTCAAAGTTTAAGCGCAAGGTCTTAGGGTAATAATTTACCCCACCTGCATTTGGATTATTAGAAAATTTAGAATCGCCTTCGGTTGAGGCTTGCCCGTTGGTCTGGTCGATGCTCGCCTCGGCGTCCAGCATGAATATTCCATCTTCAAGGATTGGATCAACAGTTATACCCTGAGCCCACCCAGTCAAGGGTCCACCGGTTGCTGAATTGCATATTAAGTTTCCAAACTTTACTTTCCACAAAGGTCCCATATTCATAGAGCTAGCTCCTCTTCCCGGAGTATAATAAGGATACAGGAAAGAAACTAATTTGTTCATTTTATCTAGATTGTCTTTGGCACCCATTAAACTTTCAGCAGGGACTGTCCAAACTACAGACATTGTTCTCTTGGTGTGAAGATATGTACTTACGGGATCCATACGTCCATATCCTCTTTCGTCGGACCAGTTACAATTATAAGCATCACTTAATTGAGAAATAAAAGCAGGGAAAACTACTTCATACCCCGTGGGGACATGCATTATTTGTAGTCTTTGTTGTCCGTAATTCGTCAATGTCCCAATTGCACTATTAGTATGAGATTGATTGGTGCGAGTTTTTATAAACGGTGGCTTAGGATTACCTTTCTTCATTGCTAGGATTCCTTCTTGGTTTGCGCTTGTAGTATCTCATGTGTGTTAGATTCTTCTTGGTTATCGTTAGCATTGCGTTGTATTAATTGTCTTCCTTGTTCTCTGGCAGTAGGACCAACAGGGACACTAGGGTCTTTAAGAACTCTTTGCTCACTAATTGGAGAAGACACATTGCGAGAGGAGGGATAAGGGAATGATTCTCCTCCCCGTGACTTCCCGTGGGATCCTCGAAAAATAAATGTATTAGCAGAACCTTCCGAGCTTTTGTTTCTTTTCCACCCTACACTGTGTTCGTGAAGGACAGTCATTTCTACGTTTAGTCGTATGGTTTGAGGGTAAAACTCATATTTGTGTCTGCGACCTCCTGGGTTATTAGCTGGTAGCCAACCTTTATCTGTGAATATCCCCTCTTCAAAAACAGGATCAACAGTGATACCATTTACCCAGCCCAGAAGAGCTTCTCCGGTTAACGAATTACATATTAAGTTTCCAAACTTTATTTTCCAATAAGGTCCCATAGCAATGGTCGATGCCTGAGAGGCACCAGATATAGTATAAAGAGGATACAAAAAGGAGACAACTTTGTTTATCTTTTGCAGGTTTTCATTTGCCTGTTCTGCACTAGCCGCAACAACTCTCCACGAAACAGAAATTGCTCGGCGGGTGCCCACAAAGGTACCGATAGGATCCATGCGTCCATATGGAATAGACTCGCTCCACTCTGAACTATAGGCATCACTTAGATCATCTAAAAACGCAGGGAACGCAACCGAATAATCTGTAGGAAGGTGGGTTATCTCTAAACGGAAACCCTTATTATAGAGGCTTTTGTCTCCCGGCATTCCCGTGGTGTTGAAGTGACTAGACATACCTTACACCGTTGTAACGCTTATATTATTAATTGCAGACGGCCTATCGTTCGCTCGGTTGCGATTGCGTGTTCCCAGGGGAGAAAAAGTTGCTTCGAGTTGAGTCTTGACTTCTTTGACGTCTCCATTGGGTAAGTGAAAGTGTAAATTTGCATCAAGTTTACCCTTCACTCCATCGGCTGAGGCTTGTGGACCAAGGTTCTTGTTGTGAAAATTTTGCATAGCATTCGTCATTGCTTTTTGTTGTTTGGCTCTGGCTTGATTATTGATTTCGACTTTTTGCGCCTGAGTCTTGTGACCAGTGACTCCCTGGAAGGCGGCCTCGCCGGCTTGTTCTCCGTAAAACGCTCCCCCGATGGCTCCAATCAAGCCGCCAACGCCAGCGCCGATGGCGGTACCGAGCCCAGGGACAACACTTCCAATAAGTCCTCCTAGTGCAGCGCCGCCTTTTGCTCCGACAAACATACCACCAATGCCACCGGCTGCTCCCGCTGCTTCGTTTGCATATGCCATTCCTGCACTACCACCGGCTGCGATATCGGCTTCAGCTTCCATGACGCCAAATGCCACATCACCAATAATTGGGACCACTCTCTTGCCAAAAGTCTTCACTCCTGACTTGGCTAAACTTTTGGCGCTGGATTTTCCTCCTTCTTCGATTAGTGTTGCTACTCCTTTTGCGGCATCATCAGATACTCTTGCCGTCGCCCTAGTGTGATCGAACCCAACATTGCGGAAGCGGCCGCCCCCAACGCCACTAACCTTACGAGTATTTATGTCATATACAAGCCTATTGCTAGCTTTAGCGGCTTTGGAAGATAGGCGCTGCAACTCTTTATTCAATTCCATAGGAGAAGCTTTTCCTAGCCTTAGCCTTTGGTATAAGGTGGGGCTTTCACCGGCTAGTTTGGCTATAAACGGAGCGCCATATGTTCCCATGGCATAATCCAGACCTACCATTCCTGTATTCATAAGGAAACTGGAGCCCGCAACTTCATTAGGCGCATTGGGATAAGGGAGGTTAGCTCTAGGGGGGTTGTTGCCCATGCCTGGTGAGCCGGGTACCCTACCCATACCGGGCAAAGATGCAGGTGACGTATAATTTCCCTGGCCTGTCGGGACTCCCATAGATGTGGCAAAGGGAACGCCGGCTGCGGCACCCAACATTGGCGCACCAAAAGCCGGCGCAGAGCTAGGTCCACTAAACCCTTTGCCCAAAGCTATGCCAGCTTTAGTGGCTCTTAGTCCTTGGCTGAACAGTCTGCCTCCGGGGAAGACCCCAGCAACCTCTTTGCCGAGACCCAGATTCATCATTAAAGTGGAGTACGCAAGTGCTGAATTAAAGTCGCCCAAGGAATGAACGGTGTCTTGAACCGCCTGTGCAACCCCACCCTCTCCGATGGATCGAGTAATTAATTCTTCGTTGGCGGCTTGAGCCGTCTCTGCGAATTTAGTGGCTGCTTGGGCGGCCTGGTCAAAGCCAAGACCTCCCCCTGATACTTCCATGCCTTGTTCTTGAAAATATTTTCGAGTATCTTGAATATTTTTACCAAAGCCGAGCACCTGTCCCATTGTTTGCTTTTGTCGTCTATCTAGATTGTCAAAAGTTCCATACATTGACTGAAATCGATCAACAACAATTTGCCTTCTTTCAGCTTCGTTTGCTTGCATCAAAGTAACAGCATTAAGCCCAAGACCAAAGTTAGCGTTCAGGCGGCCGACCATCTCTGAGGCGTCTTCAAACGTATCCATCTGGTCAGATACATCAAATATCTGTTTCATCTCCAGACCAGTTTTACGAGCTTGTACAGCCATTTGCTTTAGAGTAGCTTCAGTAGCCGAACCATATTTATTGAGCATAGGTCCAATGGCCATGATGTCGGCTGCCATTTGGGCTGGTCCACCCTTATACCTAATTTCTCTGCTGAATTGTATTATGCTTTTTGTTGCCCTAATGGCTGACTCTTGGGTTGAAAACGTTCCACGGGCAAAGACCTCCAAGGATTTACCAGTGACATCAGCAGAGACACCCAAGTTTTCCATTTGATGAGTAAATCTAAGCAGAGTATATTGTTGAGCCCTGGTTGTTGTATTAAGTTGGCTAAACCCTTTGTCCAAAGCTATCATTGCTTTGGCTGTGCGTTCGTAAGTTACCCCTAGATCTCTAAATTGTCGTGCAATACCTTGAACGTTCGCACCCAGATGAGTAAACATCCCAGTCGTTCGACCAACATCTTTCTGTAAATCATCAAGCGTGACCGTTAACTTGACTATTTCTCCAGCGAGTCCGCCAAGAGATTCAGGTATATTGATACCTACAGCTTGCTCCAGCCCAGCGACGGCTCCTTCCGCTGCACTGACAGCGTAGTCAAGACTGTTTGAGGCGGTCTTCAATGCGAGTGCGGCAATGCCGGTGACTCCTGAGCCGGCGGTGGTGGCGACGAATAGTTTCTTGATATCCGCCCCGCCAGGAACGCTATCAAGCATCTTCCCCAGAGCGTCAGGGTCAGGCGAATCTATCGCTTCCTTGAGCTTGTTGAGGGTCTTTGGGTCGTCAAAGATTTCACTGAGCTTATCCAACTTAGTTGCATAAACCACACCTCTTTCTTTCCCAGATCTAGGGATAAGAGGTTCATTGTTTGGTACTATAATAAAGTTTTTTAGTTTCGAATCGGCCAATTTATTTTTGCCTCACGTTCAAATCTTTTGATGGCTACGTCGAGCCGACCCTTTTGTTGATACGTGAGGGGGTCATCTAAACCATACTTCTTGATGTAATCAAGATAACGCTTTTCGTTGACAAGCGCATCGGTGAATCTTTCTACTTCTATTTTATTTCCACGAACTCGAACAGGTATTCGGCGACCCTTAAACATCTTGCCCAAAAGATACTGTATCCATGCAGCAAACACATGTAGTATATTTTCATTAAGAGAGTTTTTAATCTCTTCTAAGTCTAATACCTTATCATCAAAATTATGATCTTCCATGGAAGTACCCCTCATCGTATCTATAAATAGTTTGCTAAGAAGTTTATTTATATATAGATGTTTAGACTCTATTCTCTCTTGCGTCTATTTCTGCCTGCTTCTCTTTTATAAGCCGGGCGATAAACCACTTCCTTACTTGGATGGGCAAACTATAAGCTTCTTGAAAAGACCAGCTTCCGTAATATTTTAATTGAAATATTTCTTCGTAGATATATTCTTTGTTCTGTTCACTAAGGCCAAAAAAAGTTTGCGCCGAGCGGAACCTCCAGGTCCGCATTGTGGCCACACTTATCACACTCAAATTCTTGCGTCATATCAATATTTGGAGCAATCATTCCATATATTAGTCTAAGCTTTCTGGAGTCTTGGGCTGGCATTGTTTGTACAAAGTTAGCAATTGCAAATGGCGAATCGATGCCATTCACAGAAACAATAAATGTTCGCAACGAATCAGTTAGAGAAGTAGATGGCATATTCTTTCTGCTTTTTCGCTTTGCCTCTTCTGCTAGCTTTTTTTCGTCATGACCCGTCATAAAACGAACCTCTACTTCTACGTCAGTTACGGGTAACCTTACTAGCATAGTATTATTTGGCGTCATGGTTCCAACGGCTGGGAGTGCTGCCTCCCAAGCATTTGATTCAATCTTTGTAAGATCGAACTCATAATCAGAATCTTGACCACAAGAGGGGCATGTTACCATGGCTTTATACATGGAGCCATACCCTGTTATTCGAGCACCAATTGTAAGAGCATTTTTGTCTCCCAACATTAGGTCGTCAACTCTTACATTTTTGTCAACAAGCAAGCTCTCCAAAACCCTCTCAACTGCTATTCCTTTTTGCAGAAGAGACTGAGAGGTCAATAAGTCCTCCTCAGCCGCTGTCATGTATTTGATCTCAACTTGTTCTTTGTTGTGCAGAGGGTGCTCTGGCGGGTAGAACCTACCTCGGCTGGGAAGGTCTACATAGTGTGTTGGGTTTGTCCAAGTTAGATCCCCGCCTGGCTGCCCAAAGGTTGGATTCAGTGGGTTAGTTGGCGCTACATTAAGCGAAGGCATCGACTCTTCAATCTCTAAAGAATCGTCGCCTTCGCTGCCCGGATTGGGGTTATTAACTCGTCCTTGATTTCTATTCATATTATAACCTTTCTATGAATAACTAGTTATATCATAAAAAATATTTATTTTTAAGGTTTGTTTTTACCTTGCTTCCTTGCCATGCTTCTTGATCTCTGCCCAATCATACGCTAATTCAAGAGTAATCTCGTTCATTTCTTCAGCGCCGTAATCAAGCTGTCCACCAAAATCAATACTCACAATCCAGGGATTCTGCAAGAACCACTGCTCAATAGGATTGCCATCTGCGTCTATTTGTGCTATGACGATACCACCAAGACCTTGTTCTACAGATTCTTTCTTATTAATTGTTCCCCTAATATTCGAAGATGTAGGATAATCATAGCCCGACTTCCGGAGCTTCTGCAAGAATGTCCATGCCAAATCTGGGTCTACTGGATCGACCAAGGTGACGGTAATGTTATCCCAGGTTACACGACCAGGGTATTTAAAAGTGTGGTTCAAGAACTGGTGTTCAACGGTTCCAACGTTGACCTTTGGCTTAGTCGCTGTCTTAACAGTCCATACAGGAATGTTGCCGATATTAAGTGTAAACCTAAAGCGACGCTTTGGATCAGTGTTGATGTTAGACCAAAAAAGATCAGCCATAATTTATTTTCTCCCTAAAATCTATCTCTAAATAGTTTCTGGTAACTTTTTTAGTCCTCAAAAGAAGCACCGCTATTGGTGATAACAAAATCAATTGCAAAGAACTCTGCCGATCTGGTAGGCTTGACGATCAACTTCGAATAGATGATGTTTCTGTCTATCAAGTCTGGTGTTGTTGTAGTTTCGTCCAAGATAAGACGGAAGTCTTCAATACCAAACTCAGCCTTCACACTATCCAACACAGGTGTTGCTTGAGTCAAGAAACGGTTCCATGTGTCTTGCGTATTAGGCGAGAACAACAATCTTGAAGCGATGAATGAAATTTCTCTCTTCAAGAAAATCAACAGTCGGCGCACGTTAATTCTATCTAACGCAGACTTTGTTTGTTGCAAGGTCTTCTGTCCAAAGATAACAATACCTTCAGCCGGGAACTTGGCAACAGGGTTAATTCCAGCATCATAAAGAATGTCCCTATCCGATGAGGTAAGGCGTTTCGATACTTCAAGCACCGGAATGCCAGCAGCGCCTTCGCTTAATCCACCTCTAGTAAATCCAGCAGGAGCGAACCAAGGTGCGGCAATCTTATCTGTTGTAGACAAGGCACCAAGTGCAGCCACCGAAGGCGGTGCCCAAATAAGGCGGTTACTTATGGTGTCTTGGATCTGTACCCAAGGGGAGTACGTTGCACCAAAGTTATTATTGATGTTACGTGCCTTGAGAGCGTCAACAGCTTGCTTGGTCGTAAAAGCATTACGATCGGCTGCCGAACCAGTGGAGTCTGTAGCAGGCGTGTAGACTCTTGGGATATCAATAATCGCTAGAGCGTCGCCACGATCCTCGATTGTTTCCAAAAGATGTTCAGTTGCTGCTGCCAAAGTTACACCTGGCATCGCTGCTACGTTGAACTGAGTTTGGTCGGGATCTGAGATAATATCGACTGCCCTTTTCAATGTGTATTGAATGTAAGAGTTTTCGTCGGTTGCATCACTAGACACCTTATTGCTTCGAATTGGGTTCTTTTCTGTAACATCAAAGCCGTCAAAGCCGCCATGAAACACTGTCGTAAAGCGATCCAATCCATTATTGATGGAGCCAGTGTAACCGCCTTGGTTGGCACTAACACTGGAGCCTGCCTGGCGGGATCCAGAGAGATACGAAAACCCAGTGCCCACAGGCGAACCAATGCTGTAAGAGCTTGAAGCGACAACAATATCGTCAAGTGTGAACACATATCCGTGCATTAGCGGGTTTGTGACATTGCCAGGCCCCGCAGCAGAGGCACTCATTATCTCTTGGTTTGGGTTCCCAGGCAAGCCACCAAGTGCGGTTCCCTTCAAGACAATATCTGGCTGCACGGGTCTATCAGATCCGGTTGGAGCAGCACCAAAATAATCTTCGGGATCTACAGCTTGTAGCCCAGCCGCACGAGGCGTCAACGAATCAACGACCGAAGTGTTATAGGTTACATCTGTTGGTGAGACACCTGTATATGCTCCCCAATAAATACTGTTAGATGTTTTTGCAGAACCTCCCCACTTGCTGTGACGACGAAGCGGGACAGATGGGAAAATGAGACTAGCACTAAAGTTTCCATTAGGTGCAACTGCGTCGCCTATTCTAGCGTCAACTGCACCACTAATCACCAAAG
>Ga0098059_1001426_pt1 | contig 12040 bp, 8 predicted proteins | sample 20_taG_FD_92580 | JGI IMG/M metagenome (GOLD analysis project Ga0098059, IMG submission 92580) | Marine viral communities from the Subarctic Pacific Ocean - 20_ETSP_OMZ_AT15318 metaG | ecosystem: Environmental > Aquatic > Marine > Oceanic | place: Subarctic Pacific Ocean | collected 2015-01-19
AACCCACGCCCCTTGTCTCCATGAAACACTTGGCCCAAAAGCTAGGGGTGGGCGCCGTTTTCCTTAAAGACGAATCGAAACGCTCTCCTTTAGGCAGTTTCAAAGCCTTAGGTGCGTCAATTGCACTGATCAGACTCATCTTGCGTAAATTCCCCGACGCAGGCTTCACCGCCCAATCGCTTTTCAAAGGCGAACACGCGCAGGCCCTTAAAGATTTCACGGTTGTCAGCGCCACTGCCGGGAATCACGGTTGTTCGTTGGCTGCGGCCGCGCGTGATATTGGATGCCGCTGTGTGATTGTTTTAAGCAGCCAGGTGAGTGCCGACCGCGAGAACGCCATTGCCTCGAACGGCGCGGAAATTGTGCGTGTTGAAGGCGACTACGATGATTCAGTTGAGCATGCCGAATCTTTGTCGAAAACCGAAGGCTGGCTGGTGGTGTCGGATACTTCTTATGAAGGCTACGAAGAAATCCCCCGCGACGTGATGCAAGGTTACGCTACGATTCCGTCGGAAGTCATCGACCAGTTGGATGCGAAGAACGCCGATACCCCGCCGTTTACCCACGTGTTTTTGCAAGGCGGCGTGGGCGGTATGGCAGCCGGTATTACCGCGTACTTGTGGGAGCGCTACGGTAAAAACCGCCCCACCCTGATTGTGGTGGAACCGAACCAGGCCGACTGCCTGTACCAAAGTGCGCTTGCCGGGCATGCAGCCAGCGCAACCGGCGATATCGACTCTTTAATGGCGGGCCTGGCATGCGGCGAAGCGTCTCCGCTGGCGTGGCGTTTCCTGCAACCCGCCTGCGATTATTTCATTACCGTATCCGATACGAAAGCCGTTGAAGCCATGAAGATATTGGCGGAAGGACAATACGGCGATGTACCGATCGTGAGCGGGGGCTCCGGTGCGGCAGGCTTGGCGGCCCTTATTGAACTCACCGAAAACGCCGCGCAAGGTAAAGAAGCCGGTATCAACGCAACATCCAAAATATTGTTGATTAATACCGAAGGGGCCACCGCCCCCACGGATTACCTGAAGCAAGTGGGTAAAACTGCGGAAGACGTGCTTGCCGCCGCAGCCAAGGTGCAGGGCTGATCTAAAAAAAACAATTTAAGAAACCTGAACCCCGGCATGACAGGCCAAGTAAAAAGGGCGGCGAAGGAATTCGTCGCCCTTTTACTATCACGTGCGCAACGCACCGCATCAATAACCGTGAAACAAAAAATCGAGCGCAGCCGTAATTTTTGCGTGCTCATGCGTTAATGAAGCAACAGCACGCTTCAAAACACGTCGTGGTATGGCACCCATCTTAGGCGTTTCCAGTAAATAGTTTTCGCCGTTAATTTCAAATACGGGCGTAAGATGCGTTGACAACTTAACATTCGGAAAGTCGCTTAAGCGGCGCAACGGTATCACAACGCAACTGCCTAAGTCGTCCAGAAGATCGCTTTGCACATTAAGCAAATAAGGCGTGGTCGTGGTGTGCTTGCCTGGGTTGGCATAAACATCGAAACGCGCCATTAGAAACTTCTCCACTCATCGAGCGGTAATCCTTCATTTTCAATGGTTTCGTTATAGGCGTTTATAAAACCCGCATGCTCGTTACGCCAACGACGCGCTTGCTCAAGACGAACGATTTCCCGCAAATGTGCATCGCACACTTGCGAAATATTGATCCCTAATTGCTTTGCTTCCTTTAAAACGTCGACGCTGAGGCTTAAATTGGTCGCTCGCTTGGCGGGGTGCGTAGTTATCATTTCCATTCCTTTTGCGCATTTACTATACGCATAAATCATAGCCATATATTAATATTGGAATAGAACTCGCGCAACGCACCACTTACAACAACCCCGCCAGCCTATTCACAACTGCACCCATTTCTTCGCTTTCGGTTTTCACCAATACATCGGGTCGTTCCGGTGCTTCGTACGCACTATTGATACCGGTCATGTTGGGAATTTCGCCTTTGCGGGCGCGTTTGTAGAGACCTTTGGGATCGCGGGCTTCACACACTTCCAGCGGCGTATCCACGAACACTTCAATAAAACGCTCTTCGCCGATGAGTTCGCGCGCCATCTCACGCTCGCGACGGTAAGGCGAAATAAAGGCGGTCATGACGATCAAACCGGCGTCCATCATGAGCTTGGCCACTTCGGCAATGCGGCGGATGTTTTCCACTCGGTCGGCTTCGGTAAAGCCCAGGTCTTTGTTCAGGCCCTGGCGAATATTGTCGCCGTCCAGAATGTAGGTGCGACGGCCCTGTTCGTGCAATTGCTTTTCCAGGGCATTGGCAATGGTGGATTTACCCGAGCCCGACAGGCCGGTGAACCAAATGACTTTACCGGGGTGGCCGTTCAGGCGCTCGCGGTCTTCACGGGTAATGCTTAGCGCCTGGCGATGCACGTTCTGGGCGCGTCGCAGGCTGTGGGTAATCATGCCCGCCGCAACGGTGGCATGGGTGAAACGGTCGACCAGAATAAAGCCGCCCAGCGCGGGCAGATTGGCATACGTATCGAACGCCACCGGACGGCTCAGCGCCACATTACACACGCTGATGTCATTCAAGCCCAGTTGCCGTGCCGCCTCATGCGCCAGGGTGTTCACGTTGATGCGATGTTTAATGGTGGTGAGCGTGGCACCGGCCCACTGGTTGGCCAGTTTCATCTCATAGCTGCGCCCGACCAGACCCGGGTCGTCGTGCATCCACACAATGGTGGCTTCGAACTGGTCGGTTGTATTTAACGGCGTATCGGCGCGCGTAAGCATGTCGCCCCGCGAGGCATCGATTTCGGTATCCAGCGTTAAGGTAATGGCATCGCCTGCCTGGGCCTTGTTCAGGTCGCCGTCCATGGTGACCATGCGCGCGACATTGGCGGTTTGGCCCGAGGCGGTCACGCGCACGGTTTCGCCGGGTTCAATATGGCCGGCCACGACGGTACCGCTGAAACCACGGAAGCCGGCGTCGGGCCGGTTCACCCATTGCACCGGCAGCACAAACTGCTGGTCGTTGCGACGCGTAACCGGTACGGTTTCCAAGTACCCCAATAAAGTGGGGCCGGTGTACCAGCCCGTATGGGTGGAGCGCTCCACCATGTTGTCGCCCTTCAGCGCCGAGACGGGAATCGCGGTGATGCTTTCAAACCCCAACGCCTGGGCAAAGGTTTTGAAGGTTTCTTCTATTTCATTGAATGTGGCCTGGTTGTAGTTGACCAGATCCATTTTGTTCACTGCCAGCACCACGTGGCGAATGCCCACCAGCGACGTTAAGAAGGCGTGGCGCCGGGTTTGGGTTAACACGCCATGGCGCGCATCGGCCAGCAACACCGCCACGTCGGCTGTTGAGGCACCCGTGACCATATTGCGGGTGTACTGCTCGTGGCCGGGGGTGTCGGCCACAATGAATTTACGATGCTGCGTGGCAAAGAAACGATAGGCCACATCAATCGTAATGCCCTGTTCGCGCTCGGCCGCCAGGCCATCCACCAGCAGCGCGAAGTCGATCTCTTCGCCTTGCGTGCCGTGGCGACGTGAATCGGCCTCCAGCGTGGCAAGCTGGTCATCGAACAGCTGCTTGGACTCCCACAGCAGGCGGCCGATCAGGGTGCTCTTACCGTCATCGACACTGCCGCAGGTGATAAAGCGCAACAGGTCATGGCCCGATTGCTGGGCGATCCAATCGGCGGCGCTGGTGTATTCCAAGGGTGTATGCGTCCTTGTTTGCTTTCGCGCTTTTGCCGTTTCAGATGCGCCGTCGGACACCTTCTGTTGAACGGAGTTTGTATTTGAACGACTCATTAGAAATATCCTTCCTGTTTTTTCTTTTCCATGCTGCCGGCGCTGTCGGTATCGATTTTGCGACCCTGACGTTCGGATGTGCGCGCGTTAATGAGTTCCAGCAAAATATCGTCGAGCGAGTCGGCCTGAGATTCGACCGCACCGGTAAGGGGGTAGCAGCCCAGGGTACGAAAGCGCACCGGTTTCATTTGAATGTCTTCACCGGGCAACAGGCGGCAGCGGTCGTCGTCAACCATCATGATCATGTCGTCGCGCATCACCACCGGACGCGGCTCGGAAAAATACAAGGGCACCACGGGAATGTCTTCCTGGTATATGTATTGCCAAATGTCCAGCTCGGTCCAGTTCGACAACGGGAAGACGCGAATACTTTCGCCGGGGTTTTTCTTGGTGTTGTACAGGTTCCAAAGTTCAGGGCGCTGGTTTTTGGGGTCCCAACGGTGGGTGGCGGTACGGAACGAAAACACGCGTTCCTTGGCGCGCGACTTTTCCTCATCGCGTCGGGCACCACCGAACACCACGTCGAACTTGTATTTGTCCAGCGCTTGTTTCAGGCCTTCGGTTTTGGTGATGTCGGTATGCAGAGCGGAACCGTGATCGAACGGGTTAATATCTTTTTCAATGGCTTCCGGGTTAATGTGTACCAGCAAATCCATACCCGATTCAGCCGCCATGTAGTCGCGAAACAAGTACATTTCCTGAAACTTCCAGCGGGTGTCCACATGCAGCAGCGGAAACGGCGGCGGCGCGGGATAAAAAGCTTTGCGTGCCAGGTGCAACATGACCCCGCTGTCTTTGCCCACCGAATACAACATGGCGGGGTTTTGCGCTTCGGCCACCGCTTCACGAATAATATGAATACTTTCCGCTTCCAGGCGCTTTAAGTGAGGCGACACACCAATGCCCTGGGCCTTGCGGCGCGGACGCAGGTTCAACACGGGCTGGTAGGCTTGAAGAAGCAGGGTTACGCCGTTGGGTATGAGGGTGGGCGTGGCGCCAGGGGCAATGCCGGTGTCTGTTTGAGAGGATGATACGTTGCGCAATAGGCCCACCAGTTCACCGTGCGGAAATACGGCAATGTCTTTGCCAATATGCTGTTGCAGTTGCGCCAGAGCGGCGAGTATTACACTTAGGGTTGCCTCTACATCAACCTCACCCTGATCGGCCTCACATGCCCTACCGGGCGCGGCGGCACCTAACGGCACCCAGAAACGGGCGCCGCGCGGGTCGTTGGCGTGCAGGCAAGGCAGGCCGTTGGGTAAATTGGCCAGTTGCGCGAACAGAATGCGTTTACGCTGGCTGCGCATTTTTTCCAGCGCCCAGTTCAGCACCACGGTGCGAGGCACGCGGCCTTGCTCGTCACGCAAATTATCGGCGTTCAGTTCCGCCGGCAGCAGTTTAAGTTCATGCAAGCGCCGTTCAGTGGTGCGCCGGGTATGCGCGGCGTTGTCGCCGGCCAAATGGGCATGAGCCAGGTCGATATCCCACACCTGGGGTTGATCGAGCCCTTGCACAGAAATGGCCGGGTGGGTTTTAGAGGTAACAGTTGATTCAGACATTGTCGTAATTTGCAGTTATTAGCTTAGTATTGTGATTATCAAGGCACACTGCTAGCATTTCAACTCCCTAATTCGCTATAAGCAAATAATGCGACACATTAACGCCGGGCTGGAATTGGCCCCATTACTTGAAAAAATCGCCTACGACGCAGGCAAACAGATTCTGCGTGTATATGCGCAGGCAAACATTAATGCCGGCAGCAAAGCTGATAAAAGCCCGGTAACAGCGGCCGATTTGCTGGCTCATGAAAGCATAGTGCGTGGTTTGAACGCTACATTTCCCGGCGTACCGGTGGTTTCCGAGGAAGACGAAGCGTCGCTGGCATGGCGCTTACCCACGGGTTGCTATTGGCTGGTAGACCCGCTGGACGGCACAAAAGAATTTCTAAACCGCAACGGCGACTTCACGGTCAACATTGCGTTAATTGAAAACGGTCAGGCCACGTTCGGCATGGTGTATGCCCCGGCACACGATACGTTCTATTGGGGTGGAGCGGGACTAGGGGCGGCTATACGTGAAAAAGGCGTGGTAAGGGCTTTGCTGGGCCTACGTAGTGAAGACAAGAGCGGCGACCGCTCCGGCATACCCGCTGAAGGTAGCGCGGGCCGCTTGCGCGTGGTGGCCAGCAAAAGCCATCTGAACGAAGAAACTCAAACGTTCATTCAGCAGTTGGGCGACGCTGAGCTGGTGCAAGCCGGTAGTTCACTGAAATTTTGCACCATTGCGCGCGGCCAGGCCGACCTTTACCCACGCCTGGGACCCACCTGCGAATGGGATACGGCTGCCGCCCACGCGGTACTCGAAGGCGCCGGTGGCGTGGTACTGGACATACACGGCCAACCTTTACATTACGGGAAGGCAAATGTACTGAACCCATGGTTCGTCGCGGCCGCCCGTGCTGAAAATGCCCGTTCGGCGTTACGGTTGAACGCGGCAAACTTACCCTTACCCCAGCCGGCAGCACAGAGCCCGACCATGATTGACCTAAGTTACACCGTCGCCGGGGCGTTAACCGGTTTTGTGGTGGGTATTACCGGCGTGGGCGGCGGCGCGTTGATGACCCCTATTCTGGTCTTGTTTTTTGGCGTTGCGCCCACTACCGCCATTGCCACCGACCTATGGTTTGCCGCCATTACCAAACTGGTGGGTGCCCGCATTCACCAACGATCCGGCACGGTCGACTGGCAAGTCGTACGGCGCTTATGGTGGGGTAGCCTGCCGGTAGCCCTGGCCGTCGTCGCGTGGGTAAGCTTAGGCGCTAAAGTACACAAGTTCGATTGGCTAACCGCCGCCATTGGCATTGTAGTGGGCATTACCGCCCTGGGCATGCTGGCCGCACCGAAACTGCAAGCCGCCGCCCGCCATCGCCGCCTGGATCATCCTTTGAAATTCAAAGCCTGGCAGCCCGGCCTGACCATAACAGGGGGTGCAGTATTGGGTTTGTGTGTGGCCTTAACGTCGGTGGGCGCGGGTGCTTTGGGCAGCATTATGCTGTTGTATTTATACCCCTTGCGCATGACCCCGCATAAACTGGTGGCCACCGACATTGTGCACGCCATTCCGCTGGCAATTGCAGCCGGGTTGGGCTATTTGTTCGCGGGGATGGTGAACTGGCCCATGCTGCTTAGCCTGTTAATCGGCTCGGTGCCCGCCATTGTGCTGGGCAGCTTGCTGGCCGGAAAGTTGCCGGGGCGGGCGATACAAATTGCGCTGGCGGTGGTGTTGCTGGTTACTGCGGTTAAGTTGCTGGTTTGAGTTAATCGCTCTTAAAGAGACACTAAATTAACTCCGATGCGTCTCTTAATCGTCCCGCAGTTGTTGGCAAGCCGCCCCTTTCCAGAGCATCGGCAAATTCGGCCGGCGTAGACCCCGGCTTTCTGCGTCGCTGGCGCATACGTTTAAAAGCGGCGATTGCATTTACCGGGTCTAAATCCCACTGATTCACGATAAAAGTATCTGGATCGACAGCTTCGAGCTCGAACTCCATCAAAACCGATGCAGGGAAATCCTGCAAATTAGAAGTGACAATACAATCAACATGTCCTGCAATAGCGGCTGAAAGAACATGACGATCATTAGGGTCGGGCAGAACAATCCCATGAAATAATTGCGACCATGCAGATTCCGGTACCTCCCAATCAGGGACCGCTTCACGCATGGCATCGCGGCGAACATTCAGTTTTCCGACCAGATCAGGTCGATTTCGTTCGATAGCTCTAATCCATTCATCCTCAATTCTTGTTGTCCACTTCGCTGCGAAGAACCCAGCCGTCGCCAGACTCATTAAGGAATCAGCCATTGCTAATGGATACAAAACACAAGCATCTAACAATGCGGTGTAACGAACGTGGCCCGCCATTAGTAATCTAAACCAAGCTCACGGGCATTTTCCGCCATTCTCTTTAGAGCATTTGCTTGTCGGGCACGCATATTTCGACCGTACTCAACCAAATCGTCCAACGCAATTCGTCGATGCGAACGAACCTTCCTATACGGCAACCTGCCGGCCTCTATTTCTTTAATAACGAAAGGCCGCGAAACATTCAAAAAATTCGCTGCTTCAACCGTTGTGAATTCTTGATCTGTTGGCATCAAAACAACCGGACGACCCTCGCTCATTACCCCTAACAGTTGACCAATCAATTTTAATGCAGCAGGCGGTACCTCAACCGTTGGGTGTTCCCCCTTATCCGTCGTTAATGTAATCGACGCCGCTCTTGAATGATCAAGCGCGGCCATAATGCACCGCTGAGCAACTCGCACCATTTCTTTGTCTTTAGGGCTCAGCGGCGGCGAAACCTCACGAACCCTGTCAATAGCACGCATATGTTTCTCCTTGCATACTTATCCATAACCCACAGGCCAGAAAGAAATCTGACCCCAAACTCAATAATACACTAAGTGAAATAAATGAAATAAACGAAGCAAATTGCCATTTAATTTCTACATTTTGCATTGTTTCAAAAACACATAAGCAAATGACTTTCGCAGGAATAAGAATATAACCAGCACAAAAATATAAACATAACGATTCAGTTGTTTGGTTGGGCGCCAACGGTTCCTAGAATGAAAACACTTTCATGGAATCAGCCCAACTTATGTTATCGACCTCTTTGCTTTCCACCGCACAACGCAGCCAGGTGGACGACTTAACAACCGAACTGGACCCCAATGCGCTGACCTGGCTTTCCGGCTACTTTGCCGGCATAGCACAGGAACGCGACCGGCAGGGGCACGCCGGCACAGGTGTGACCGCACCCAGCATCGCGCCTGCACCGGCGCAACCCGAGCCGCAAACGTCGCTTAGCGTCACCGTGCTGTACGGCAGCCAAACGGGTAATGCACAACGTCAGGCCGAACAATTGGCCGCCGACCTGCAAACAGCCGGGCTCGCGGTCAACCTGGTTCGGGCCGATCAATACAACGTGCGCGATCTGAAAAATGAACGCTTGCTGTATGTGGTAATCAGCACACAGGGCGACGGCGATCCGCCGGACGACTCAATGGGGTTTGTTGAATTTCTAAGTGGCCGCCGTGCACCGAAACTGCCCGAACTGCAGTATGCCGTACTGGGGCTGGGTGATTCCAGCTACCCCGAGTTCTGCGGCATTGCCAAAACCCTTGATGCCCGCTTCGCGGAATTAGGTGCGCAGCGTTTGCAAGCCGTGGGTACGGCCGATTTGGACATTGAGACCGTTAGCGACCCATGGCGTGAAAGCGCCGTAACGCATGCGCGTGAACAGGCCGGCAGCGATTTGGCGCCGAACGGGGACATGCTGAACGGGCGTGCTAGCGGCGGCAGCGGCACTGGGGCCACCGTTACTCCGCTGCATCCGGTTCCACGCACTGCCGCCTATTCCCGAAATCATCCTTTCCAGGCGGAACTGTTATTGAATCAGCCTATTGTTGGGCGCGGTAGTGTGAAAGACATTCGCCATATTGAGTTATCGCTGGAAGGCAGCGGGCTGCATTACGAACCCGGCGATGCATTGGGCATCTGGCCCAAGCAGGATCCCGCCTTGGTTCAGGCGGTGTTGCGGGCTAGCGGCCTGAACGGCGAGGAATCCGTCACACTGGGAGACGACACCCGCTCCGTGTACGACTGGTTGCGTCAACATCGTGAACTGACCGTCTTAACGCGCCCGTTTCTGGAAGCGCACGCAAGCAAACAGCAAAACACCTCGGAGGGTCTTGGTTTAAGCGCTTTGCTGGCATCGGAAAACAGTGCCAACCTGCGCGCCTGGCTCACCTCCAATCAACTATTGGATGTGTTGCAACAATTCCCGGCGCAATGGACGGCACAGGATTTCATTCTGGCCCTTCGGCCACTTACTCCCCGCTTATATTCCATTGCCTCGGCGCAATCGGTGGTGGATGAAGAAGTGCATTTAACCGTTGCCAATGTCGCTTACGACACGAACGGAGAACCGCGCTGGGGAGTCACCACCCGTTTCCTGAGCCAGATTGAAGAAGGCGAATCGGTGCCGTTGTTTATAGAAAAGAATGAGCGCTTCCGCCTGCCTGCCGATTCACAACGCGACATCATCATGATTGGGCCGGGAACCGGAGTGGCCCCCTTCCGCGCGTTTGTACAGGCTCGCACCGAGGCGGGTGCCACCGGACGCAACTGGCTGTTCTTCGGCAACCCGCATTTTCAAACCGACTTCCTGTACCAAACGGAATGGCAGCAGGCCGTGGCCAAGGGTGAACTGCACCGGCTTGACCTGGCCTTTTCCCGCGACCAGGCCCAGCGCATCTATGTACAAGACCGCTTGCGCGAACACGCCGCAGATGTATACGACTGGATTGAAAACGGCGCCCATGTCTATGTGTGCGGCGACGCTACGCGTATGGCTAAAGATGTGCACCAAACATTGCTGGAGATTGCCCGCGAACAAGGCGGTCGCACGCAAGAGCAGGCATCGGAATGGCTGAACAACCTGGCCGCCCAGGGCCGCTACGCACGCGATGTTTATTAATCAGCCGCGCAGCGTTCGCAACGTCAACGTAAATACAGATTGGACTCAAGAATCATGACCGCCCCTTTATCACCGCTGGAACAACTGAAGGCCGATAGCCGGCTCCTGCGTGGCACTATTCAAGAAGGCCTGGCCGACCCATTAACAGGCGCCATTTCGGAAGACGACAACAAATTGTTGAAGTTTCACGGCAGCTATCAGCAAGACGACCGCGATTTGCGCGACGAGCGTCGTAAACAAAAACTGGAGCCGGCGTATTCGTTCATGATTCGTGCGCGTCTGGCGGGCGGCGTGGTGTCACCCACCCAATGGTTGGCTTTCGACGACCTGGCGCGCCAGTATGCCGGCCGCGGTTTGCGCATTACCACCCGCCAAACTTTTCAATGGCATGGCGTCATAAAACGCAACTTGAAGCCCACTTTGCGTGCGATTAACGATGCGTTGGCCACCACCATTGCGGCCTGCGGCGACGTCAATCGGCAAGTGGTGTGCTCGGTTAACCCATGGTTATCGAACACCCATGCTGAAATTGCGCAATGGGCGCAAACGCTGTCCGACTATTTTCTACCGAAAACCCGAGCCTACCACGAGATATGGCTGGACGGCGAAAAGGTGGAATTTAATGCCTCCGAACCCGAGGCGGAGCCGCTTTACGGCCCCACTTACTTGCCCCGTAAATTTAAAATTGGCATTGCCGTGCCGCCCTTCAACGACGTCGACGTTTTCGCGCAAGACGTCGGCCTGATTGCCATTGTGAGCAACGGCAAGCTGGAAGGCTTTAACCTGAGCATTGGAGGCGGCATGGGTGCTTCGCATGGCGACGCCACCACGTATCCACGCGTGGGTAGCGTCGTGGGATTTGTTAAGCCGGAACAGGTCATTGCCGCCGTGGAGTCGGTGATGATTCTGCAACGCAACTTGGGTAATCGCGATGAGCGCCGCTACGCGCGCCTGAAGTACACGATTGACCGCATTGGCCTGACGGCGTTTGTGGAAAAGCTGCAGGCCCTGGCGGGGTTCACTCTGGCCCCTGAGCGCGAATTCACGTTTCAAAGCAATCACGATCACTACGGCTGGTTCAAGGGCGACAACGATTTGTGGCATCTGGGTTTGCATGTGGAGTCGGGACGGTTGTGGGATGCCGATACGCAAGCACAAAATACGCAGCGACTGTGGCAAACCGGGTTGCGGGAAATAGCCAAAATTCATACGGGAGAGTTCCTGCTCACGTGCAACCAGAACGTGGTCATTGCCAACGTGAAAAGCGCCGACCGCAAACGCATTAACACCTTGATTAAAAAACACGGCCTGAACACCGGTGAAACATTCAGTGCCTTACGCCAACACAGCATTGCCTGCGTGGCCTTGCCCACATGCGGCCTGGCCATGGCGGAAAGCGAACGCTATCTGCCCGAACTGTTGCCCAAGATGGAAGCGTTACTCGACAAGCATGGCCTGCGCAACACGCCCATTACGCTGCGCCTGTCGGGCTGCCCAAATGGTTGCTCCCGGCCTTATTTGGCTGAAATTGCTTTAGTGGGTCGCGCGCCCGGCCGCTACGATTTGCGCCTGGGGGCCAATGCCCAAGGGAGCCGACTGAACCGCATTTACGCTGAAAACATCGACGAGCCTCAAATTCTGGCTACGCTGGATGAGCTGCTGGGTCGCTATGCTGCTGAACGCGCATCTAACGAAGGTTTCGGT
>Ga0098059_1001427_pt1 | contig 12038 bp, 13 predicted proteins | sample 20_taG_FD_92580 | JGI IMG/M metagenome (GOLD analysis project Ga0098059, IMG submission 92580) | Marine viral communities from the Subarctic Pacific Ocean - 20_ETSP_OMZ_AT15318 metaG | ecosystem: Environmental > Aquatic > Marine > Oceanic | place: Subarctic Pacific Ocean | collected 2015-01-19
CAACGAAGAAGATTTCGATACCCTCAAGAGAATGTCATACGATGGCCGAAGCCCAGATTTGCCGTGGGCTCAACAAAACATCAAGACGATTGGCTATCACTACTATATGACACCAGAGACAGCAGAATTAGGCTTACAAAAGCTACCAGAAGCAATTAAGAGAGAGCCCAAGCGATGGATATATACGGATTGGGTTGATCTCACAACTATGGATGTGTTTAAGGAGAACAAATGAAAGTTTTAGTTTTAGGTTCAACGGGTTTTATTGGGAAAAGCTTAACCAACAGATTACAGAAAGAAAACTATGAAGTATACACCGCTCAAAGATCAACTGGGGTTGATATTCGAGAATACGATCAGATTTGCAACAAAATCAAAGAAGTGAATCCAGATGTTATATATAATCTGGCTTCTCATGGTGGTAGCGTTCACTATGTTCGAACAAAGGCTGGGGAAGTCTTTCATGATAACGTACAGATGGCTTTGAATTTATATCGAGCGGTTTCTGAAATAAACCCCAACATTAAAATTATTCAACCGTTTTCAAACTGTTCGTACCCGGGCAAGAGCAACGTCCAACATGAGGAAGAGTGGCTAGATGGTGACGTACATCCTTCCGTATTCTCTTTTGGAAACTCAAAGAGGTCTATATTCTATTTATCATCCTGCTTCAAAGAGCAGTATGGAGTTAGGTCTGTAAATGTTTTATTTCCAAACACCTATGGACCAGGCGATTCTCTAGATCCCAATCACACACATGCTTTAAATGGAATGGTGATCCGGATGCTAGCAGCACAGTCCAAAGGCGACAAGGAGTTTGTTGTTTGGGGAACTGGTTCTCCAATTAGAGAATGGGCTTATATTGATGATTTTATTGAAGTTTTAATTAGGTGCCTAAATATAGAGGGACAAGAATATCCAATAAACATGGGCCAAGAAAAAGGTTATTCAATTGCTGATTCAGCTAAACTGATCAAGAAGGCTTGTGGCTATGAAGGAAGTATTATCTTTGATACAAGTTATCGCGATGGTGATCCAATCAAAGTAATGAGTCGAAAAAAGTTCGTTGAATCCTTTGAAGGTTTTGAGTTTTTCGATCATTATGAAGGAATTTTAAATACGGTGAATTATTACAAGGGGCAAAAATGAAAAAAACACTTCTAACATCAGGCTGTAGTATGACAGCCAATTCCCCAACTTGGGCAGATTATATATCAAAATCTACAAAAATGTCTTTACTAAATCCCTCATCGCCCGGTATTGGAAATCACGTAATTGCGACAAATTGTATTGAAGGTGTGGAAAAATTATTACAAGATTATCATGCAGAAGATATACAAGTAGTTTTACAGTGGACTGGTATCAACAGGTATGATAAAATTATTAAGAAAAATAATAATTATTATAAAACTCACCCGGGCTCCTTTCTTAGTGACCAAAGCGGCCTTTTGGTTAGAGTTCTTTCAACTTGGCGCAACGACGACTTTTGGAGAAACCATTATTCAAATCAAGAAAATGAACAGGCATTTTTAGAAACTTTAGAAAATATTTTAATGTGTCAGTTTTATTTAAAAGAAAAGAACATATCTTATAAGATGTTTTGTGCGTGGGATTTGTTTACTCATTTAGATACATCAAGTCGTATTTCACTAGAATTGCTAAACAACAGTAACCAATTTACTGATGACAATTATAATAATAAATCGTTTGACTTAATAAAAGATCGTTCTCAAATAACATCTTTTTTCTGGAATTTAATAGATTGGAATAACTTTTGGACTTTTAATGATGAACAGGTAAAATACGGAGGAATGCTGCAGTGGATTAAAAAAAATGTACCAAAACAAGATTGGTTTATTAATCCGGGAGATTACCACCCTTCTCATTTTGCTCATCAACAATTTGCTGATTTTTTAATTGAAGAGGTTTTACAATGATTGATAGATTTATAAATTTTTTAAAAAAAATATTTTTTAAAAACAAACAAAAGGATGACGATGTTGAGCAAAAGATCAAAGACATAGAGTCAAATGATCCATTTATCTACAAATAAGGGAATTTATTATGAAAATTATGGGAATAAATTGTTTAAATCATGACGCTGCAATTTCAGTTATCGAGAATGATGAAATTTTATTTGCTGCTCATTCTGAAAGGTATTCAAGGCAAAAAAACGATATGCTTTTAAACGATGATATTTTTAATGAAGCCCTCAGTTTCGGCGAACCAGACAAGATTGTTTTTTATGAAAGACCTTATGTCAAAAAAACAAGACAATTATATGCTGGTCAATATTCTGAGGTTTTTAGCACTAAGAATATACCGAGTGTTTATTTGAAAAAATGGATTAAAAACAAAAAGATACATTATGTTGATCACCACTTGAGTCATGCTGCTGCTGGATATTACACATCTCCGTATTCTGAGGCTTTAATACTAGTGATTGATGGAATAGGTGAGTGGGATGTTTTAACAATTTGGCATGCGAAATGTGGCAAAATAAAAAAACTTGATAGTGTTAAGTACCCACACTCGCTTGGGCTATTTTATTCTGCCGTTACGCAAAAAATAGGTTTAAAGCCCTGTGAAGAAGAATATATTTTAATGGGGATGTCTGGCTGGGGGGAGGACAAATATTCAAAAACCTTGAAGAACGACTTGTTTGTCAATAATGAAAAATTAAAGTTAAAGTTTAACTTACACAAAGGTCTTGGAAACTATGGAAATGATTGGGAAAAATTTGATTTTGCAGCCAGCGCACAAGCCCTAACGGAGCAGATATTAGAAAACATAGTCTCTGATATGAGAAAAAAATACCCTAATATAAATAATCTAGTCTACATGGGCGGCTGTGCGTTGAACTGTGTTGCTAACGGCCTAATTCTTCCTAAGTATTACGACAATATTTGGATTATGCCCAACCCCGGTGATGCTGGGTCTTCTTTGGGTTGCGCTGCTTACATCGGTGGTAAACATTTAAAATGGAGAGGTCCGTTTTTGGGAACAAAAATTAACGGTCAATACCCTATAAAGGAAGCCCTCGACTTATTGTCAAATGGAAAAATATTTGGTATCGCCTCCGGCAGAGCAGAATTTGGACCCCGTGCTCTTGGTAATCGTAGTCTCTTGGCCGACCCAAGAGGAATAGATATAAAAGACAGAGTAAATGAAATTAAAAAAAGACAAAAGTTTAGGCCGTTTGCTCCCGCAATAATGGAAGAATTTGCCGATCAATATTTTGATATGTGCGTTAAAAAGGTGCCATATATGCAGTATACTGTAAAATGTAAACAACCAGATAATTTTCCAGCGATTTGTCATGTTGATGGAACAAGCAGGGTTCAAACCGTATCAGAAAAAGACAATTATGGCTTTTACAACTTGTTAAAGCAGTTTTACAAAAAAACAGGCTGCCCGATGCTTTTAAATACGAGTTTAAATATAAAGGGTCAACCAATTGTTAATAATGAAATTCATGCTATGGAGTTTTCAAAACACTATGGCGTAAAAGTATTATCATAAAAAGGAGATAAAAATGAAAAAAATATTAATCACCGGCGGAGCGGGATACGTTGGTACCACTCTCATCCCCTTGTTGCTAGAAAGAGAATATGAAGTTACGGTTATTGATAGCCTGATCTTCAACAATGGAGATAGACTTGTACCATTTATGTCTGATAAGAATTTTAATTTTGTCAAAGGCGATGTTAGAGACGAAAGTTTGATGAAATATTATGTTAAAAATAAGAATGTAGTAATTCACCTCGCTGCCTATGTAGGGTTTCCAATTTGCAGACTTAAGGGCGAGAAAGAATCTCACGAAGTCAATACAGCTGCAACCCAGTCCCTAGTTGACATGATGGAGGACGATCAATATTTGTTGTTCGGATCTACTGGATCGAATTACGGAGAGGTTGTCGGGATTTGTACAGAAGAAACCCCTTTGAACCCTTTGTCTATCTATGGTAGAACAAAAACTGATGCAGAAAGAATTGTTATGAGTCGTAAAAACTCAACAGCATTTCGTTTCGCAACAGCCTTTGGAATCTCACCAAGAATGAGGTTGGATTTGTTAGTAAATGATTTAACGCATAAAGCTATGACTGAAGGTTATGCTGTAATCTATGAATCTCATTTTCTAAGAACATTCATTCACGTTACTGACTTGGCTAGATCTTTTGTTTTTGCAATCGACAATCAAGATGAGATGAAATCAAACGTATATAATGTCGGATCAAACAAGATGAACTATACAAAAAGAGAAGTTTGCGAAACCATTAATGATTTGGTCCCTGAAGCCTACTTCCACCATGCAGCTATCCAGGAAGATCCAGACAAGAGAAACTACAAGGTTTCATATGACAAAATTAATGCACTAGGTTTCGAGGTAGTTACTGATTTGGAAACAGGGATTGAAGAGATCAAAAAATGCGTTCCATTATTAGAGAATAATCTGAGGTATAGAAATGTCTAGTGAGCTAACCTTTTCGGAATACTACGAGCACTATTTGACGTTGCATCAAAACAAGTGGAACAGGAGATTGCACGTAATAGGTCAGATTGCAACCATCTGCTTTGTGTTGGCATGTTTTAATTTCAAGCTTTGGTTGCTTCTTTTGGCCACGCCATTTGTAGTATATCCCTTCGCTTGGACCGGCCACTATGTGTTCGAGAAAAATACACCCGCTGCATTTAAGCGTCCTATTTGGGCCAAGGCATGCGACTGGGTCATGTTGAAAGACATAGTAACAGGAAAAATATCATTTTAAAAGGAGTTAAAAATGAATCATAAATTATCAAACCAAGCCATCGGCGCAATCATGATGGCTCTACAGAAGTCCCTAATCGAACAATCGGACATTACACCAGTTCTACGAGGGTTCGAGATCCAAGTTGACGATTCGGGTGAATTGGTTGTAATGAACCCACCAGTTGTTGAGATTGAAAAGGGTCCAAAAGGTGGTACTGTTGAGACGAGTGTTCAATAATGCCTAAGTATTGCTACAAATGCAAATCTTGCGAAGAGACTTATTATATTTCTCATGGAATGAATGATGTTCATGATAGGTGTGTAAACTGTGGCTTGGAAAGTCTCAATAGAGTGCCGCAAATGCCTCATATTAAGCGCGAAATCTCTTCGGAGGGTGGTAGGGTAGGTAGTGAAGTAAAACGCGCTATAGACGAAAATAGAGCCCTTCTTGATGAAGAGAGGAAAAAGCGAGTGGAGTATAAAGATGGAAATTAGTGTTTGGCTTGGGATCGCCCTAGCGGTCTCGGTCTTGTTAAATGTTGTGTTTTTTTGGTTGCTCCGAGAGCAATCAAGTCGGCTATCTATTGTTGCCGATAATAGTTCCGATTTAATTGAACTAATTGGTTCATTTGCGGACCATGTTAAGGCGGTGTATTCTTTGGATTCTTTTTATGGGGATGAAACACTTGAGGGACTAATGGCTCATGCCCGATCTCTACGTGTCTTGTTGGAAGAACAATACGGAGAAATCGCCGACCTAGCAGAAACAGTAGATTACGAAATTCAGGAGATCGAGCAAAATGCCGAGAAAGAAGAAGAAAAAGAGCAACATGTACTTTACGCAGGTACACGAAGACGCGATAGTTGAGTTCTCATCAACAGAAGATCATGATGTAAGAGAGAAGCTGTATACAAAAACAATTCAACCTGTGTTTTCACAGATGGTTGACAAGATTGTTTTTACATATCGCTTTACAAGCCTACCGGACATAGATGACTTGAGAGACGAATGCAAAGTGTATCTTGCAACAATCTTGAGTAAATTTGATCCCGCAAAAGGATCGAAAGCCTTTTCTTATTTCTCTGTGATTACCAAGAACTGGTTTATCCACAAGGTAAAGAAGAATAAAAAGAAAATGGAAAGAGAAGTGCCGCTGGATATTGCAGAACTTGATCCAGAGATTCATTTTATTGACAAAAGCGAGTCTTTTCAAGACAAAGAGATAAGAAAAGAAAGAATCGAACAACTCAAAGCAGAGATGTCAACATGGCAAGTCGACTTTTCAAAAGAGAAGGAAAAGAAGGTCTATGATGCCGTCATGATTCTATTTGATTCGGTTGATGATATTGAAATTTTTAATAAAAAAGCTATTTATTTGTATCTCCGGGAAATCACCGGAATGAATACAAAACAGATTGTATCGCAATTAAATAAAATGCGAAAAAGATATCGTGAGTTCCAAAAGGATTGGGATAACGGTGAAATTTAACTGAGAACTAATTAGTTTTATGAGTAGCGACAAACATATTAAAGAAGCAATAGATAACATCAGAAGCGACCGCGAGACAACTCGCGAGTTGCTTGATGATGCCATGAGATACTTGTCGGTAGATCAATCCCGACATCGGGATATGGGAATCACTCTTGCCAAGTATGTTGAGACGCTCCAGAGATCAAATGAGCAACTTGTAAAACTATGCGGCCTCATGGCTAAGAACGAGAAGACGGACGAGTTGACCGACAAGGACTTTGCTCAAATATTTGATCAAATCCAAAATTCGGAGGACAAGTAATGCCAAAGCATAAAAAAAATGCACTAAATCCGGCTATAATGAGAAGTCTTCAAAGTGACCCAGTCGCCTACACGAGTCACCTCCTGGAAAGAAGTTATGAATCTTCAATATTGGATCAAATGGTCGACCAAGATGTCACCGAATTTGACGCAATCTGTGTAAGTGGTATAAACTCCGAAGATAACACAGGCGCCGGCGCATCGGAACACGCAGCCAAAATCCAAGCGGGATCACTAAAGATAATTATAATGCCAAAAACCGGTGTGAGAAAGCCACCTGAACTAAAAGGCTTGACAGACCCGTCTGTTGTGAATTTTAGGATAAGCATAATGTCAACAAATCCTCACTATGTAGCTTATTCTGATTACCCTTTTGCATCCATGCAGTCACCGCAGTTTGGTCAAATTGTTAAATGTTATTACGCCTCTAAGGATCCGGATAACCCGATTATATATTTCAAAAAAGATGAAGGCACAGCGATGATCGAACCTGGATATGAAACCCTAGGGGCACTCGAAGGTGTTCCTGCCGCTTCTCAATTTTTTGAAAACGGCAGAGCTTCACTATTGGGCCAACCCTCATCGACATCTTCAAATGCTGATATAGCAGCCCTTGCAAAACGATTCGATAATGAAAATAGCACATATAAGAAAGCCAACAGTAAAAAGATATCCCAAGCACACCCTGAGTTTCAAAGTTATATAAAGGCTTTTATAATCAAGTGCAAGGATGCTAAAATTAAGATATCGTTAAATTCAACTCATAGAAGTAGAGCTAGTCAAGACAGGTTGATAGCAGAATATAATGCCGGTACCAGAAAGATAAAACCAGCATCAAAAAGTTACCACTTGGTTGGATTGGCTTTTGATTTTAATCCTTTATTGCCCAGCGGCAATTGGGTGAGCAGTAAAAAGTCCAAACAGACATGGATAAATTCTGGAGTCCCGGCAATCGGAGAGTCCTTAGGTTTACGTTGGGGTGGACACTTCTCCACCAACTATGACCCTATTCACTTTGATTTGGGAAAAAAGGTTTCAAAAACTCGAATGGGGCAAATGATAGCCGAAGCGAATAAGAAAAATGTAGAAGGGACTCAAATCCCAACTGGGCAAGAGGTGTAAAAATGGGATCAGGATTTAAGAAAAATGTAGATCAATCAAAATTAAGCAAAGATCTACTTGAAGTCATCGAACAAAATCGTAAATTTGGACTCAAGAGGGGTTGTTATAATAAAAATATTGAAGAACCCATACCAACAATTGAAAAGGCTCCTTGCGAAATCATTAGAGAAGGCAAAAACAATAGTTTTATTATATTGGGTCGCGACAGACCCCACACTCCAGCCTCAGGTCAAGGGGGAAAAGGCGCCACCCAAGCTGGACGAATCGATTTTATTGCTGGATTGGCTTCATCATATCCACACAAGGACGGTACATTCGGACCCCCACATTCGGGAACAGTTGTAAATCCAAATTTTGCCATGGATGCAGCAAGAGTTTATATCTCTCAAAAATCGCACATAGATAGGTACATGGGCTTAGCCCCAGTTCCTCTGCAATCAGGCGAGGGGTCCTCAGCCATCGGCCTCAAAGCTGACGCGATCAGAATTCATGCACGACAAGATATTAAAATCGTAACTGGTAGATCTAGAACCGAAGGTCTTGACAGATATGGAGAGCGCTTGGCTCACGGCGGTGTGAATGAGGTCGTTGGCACTATTTCGTTTATTGCCGGGAATCATACTGAGGATAGATATGATGGCCTGTGGCCCCAACCTTCAAAGCTCCAGCCGTTGATCAAGGGCGATAATTTAACAAATTGTCTGTCTGAAATTTTAAACTTGATAGCTGAGCTTTACGCAAATGTGAAAGCAAACACGACCCACATCAATCAGCTAAATAATATGACAGGTGGCCATATTCATACCCTAGCTGCACCGGCACCAATCCCCACTATACCATCCCCTATGCAACTACCCTTCGCTGCCGTCTTGGCGTCCTTGGGTCTGGTCGAGACAGCATCGCAAGAAGTGTTAAAAAAGAGAGTAGATGGTGTAAGGGATAAATATTTGAGAATCAGCGATGGAGATCCTGAGCCACAACATAACATTAAAAGCAAATTTGTATTCACAACTTAGGACTAGAAATGGCTGAAATAGAAAAAAAATATTCCGACTTCCAACAAGGGGAGTGCGTCGAGGAACAAAAGATTGAAGTTGTTGATGAAAAGGCATGCCCAACCTGCGAGCCGGATCCCAATTTCAAACTATCAGATTTTTGGTTTGAGATAAGAGAGGCTTATTTAAACAAAAGCGTTTGTGAATACCATGTTCGAGTTTATGAGAGCGAAGCAAAAGCCGAAATGGAAGCTGATTCAGGTCCAATATTCCCCATTCTTGAGGACTATATCATACAAGTTGCTACGCTGAAAATTCTTAGAGATTTGGACAAGCCAATAAATGCCGGTACAAAGCAACAAGTTGCTAATGCTTGTGCTGTAGTTGACTCATACTATGGCACCAGATCTCAACTCTTAGGTACAGCCTATTTGGTCGCCATTCCAGCTTTTAATTTTGACCAACTACCATCAAATGATGATGATGATTCTGAGGACAAGATAAACGACCGATCATCTGGAGGCGAGTTTATTTTGCAAGCAAGCGGATTGGCTAAAAAGTTGCGGATCCTGTGGTTGACCTTGAATACCTATGGTAGCTACTACTCTATGGCTCAAGCTGCCACCTTGGGGGATAGCTATGTGATAAGGCAAGAAGATGATATAGTGCAGAGAATCAACTTCAGAGCCACCAGCAAAAAGATACAGAATTTTATAAGTGATTTTAGCGAAATTTTGATTGCCGCCGGCTATCCACGATTAGGTTGGCCCGGCGTATTTAGGTCGAAAAGACCAGACAGAATAAAATTCGTTTTTGAAGACAGCGGAACCCCTTTTGAAATTAAGGATATTTACGTGCTCCCGGATAATGGCTGCGCAGAGACATATGAAAAATTAAGAGTGTCGCCGTCAAATCGGTTGAGAGATCTGGATAATGCTGTTGTTTATAACTTTTTACAAAACTTAGACCAAGTATGGAATGACTTGACGGCCAAAGAAACAAAGCCTTGGAGTGAATGGACGTTGGATCATTTCTATCCCAAATACATTATTGATCGAGGTGACCTCGACGATATTGATGAAACTAGATCGGGCCTTGAATGTCTACTTGAGGACACATTAGGCCTCGGGAATGGCAAAGTTGTTGATTCTCTTGCAAAAGAGATTATGTCTGCATTTGATTCAATTGAGAAAGATTACAACAAAGAAGCTTGCCGAGAGCTCGAGCGACTTGCCGAAGGTGGGCCTGAGGCAAAATCACAGGAGAGAAAGGCAGACGTTATATCTGCAGCTGAAGAAAGAAGGGATAAGATGCTCAATCGCTACGAGCAGGAGTTTATTAATGATTTTTACACATCAGCAATTGAGGAGATAACATTCTTTTCGGAATTAGATTTTATAATCATCCCCTCAGAACCACCCATGGATGAGGATCTGTGGTTTAAACCTAGCGAAATCCAAGTGGGGCCAACAATCAAAACTGGTACTGATGGCTGGGCCGACTATGAATGGGACACGACAAATAGTACCATATCTTATGTCAGGAGAGATAATGGAGAAAGTGTTCTTATTGGCCCCGAGAACAAGTTCTGGTCAGGTATTATCTCTAATTCCAAGATAAATTGGGTAGAGCAAGAACAAACACCGATATCCTACACACCGCTCTCCACCGAAGAGACCCAGGCGCTTGGCGCTTCCTTAGGTATGGACCTTACCCCAGAAGAACCTACACTCTCTGTACAGAGCCCCATTGTTGCTACCCCCCAACCCTCCCATGTGATCAAAAGAGAAAACGTGTTCGATAAGATGGCATATTTCGACATGGGTCCAATTAGCTTTTTGGCACCAAAATACAACTTTAAAAACAAAAAAACTAAAGAGAAGGTGCCCGGCGGCGGATACTATGTTAATATTGGAAGCAAGGCCGATCTCACCGGCGCAGCAACACACTTCGCTACAACTAAATTCAACAATTTAGAGGACGGCTCCTGGGGAAATCAAATCCAAAACTCTCCTCATTTTGAGGAAGCCAAAGAAGCAATAAAAGAGGCTTGGAAGCAAGATAATATGTTCCTAGATCTTTTCCGAAAAGAGGAGGAGGATCCCGAAGACGAAACTGAATTTTTAGAAAAAATTAAAATCGTTGGATTGTGTGGTCTTACGAAATTAGGGGGTAAGGGGCTTGAATGTTTGTTAGGGGGCATATCCTTTGATGCGTTTTTAGATTTGTTAATCGGCAAGGTTTTTGAGTTCATGAAGATAAACACTCTTGACTTATTCCTTAATGGCCTCCCTGCAGGATTTAGAGACAAATTGGATGAAGCCATCAAGAAAGAATTCGGAGATGTGTCCCTAACTGAACTTTTAGGTATCAAGAATGCATCTGGTGGCGCTCAATCACTAAAAGATATTATGAAGAAGATGGGTCATGCCAAAAGAATTCAAAAATTATTTGAGAAGTATGACGCACCTTATTTTTCCGCCACAAAGCAAGAAAAAGAATATATCGTTTCACATATCGGCGATGACCTCGAAACCTTTACGGATATCCGTGCCACCCTGAATGGGAACGGCGTAAATCCAAGACTGTACGACAGAGAAGAGAAAATGTATGTGAAGGGCGAGATCCAAGTCTGGGATGATAAGCGTGGTGATTTCAAAACATACAAAAGAGCAGACAAGTATGCAAAAAAGATTGTTAAAAAGAAAATCAAAGAGTATGAAAAGAGTAAAGAGTCATTTTGGCAAGCCACTGCAAGAATCACAGACTCCTTGGTCGTATCATCAGGTGAACCAGAAGAGTTGAACCGGTATGAGAAATCTTTAAACTCTTTGGAGTCGACTGCCCTTGGGGTAAAGGTGGATGTTGTATTCGATCTTGTTTTCGATTATGTGATCGAGGCTATTATAGAAGAGTTCGCTATCGATGATTTATTCAAAATGCTGCAGTCATACCCTGGGGTTGATTTCCTCATGGACAAAGCCTCATCCCTAATTTTCCCTGGGGACTGTCCAAATCAACCAGTTATTTATCCCCCACCAAATGACTTCTTGAAGTCCTTGTCTGTCGATGTTTGCGATCCAACTTTTAGCCTCACACTACCTGTAATAAGCATCCCAAGTATAAACTGGAGATATCAAATTGATGAGCAATTCTCTGAAATTTTAAGAGAAGCTCTTTTTAAACTAGTTGCTGATTTGATGGTCTCCTTGGTCGAGCGATTCCTAGCCGCCTTGGAGAGCGCCCTTTGTAATGCAATAGAGGCCGTTGGCGGCCTCGCAGCAGGTGCTCTGGCTGGAGACCTAAGTGGCGCATGGGATCAGATTGGCAACAGGTTTCTAGACGCCCTAAATGAAGCTTTTTGTAATGACGGTGATG
>Ga0098059_1001433_pt1 | contig 12006 bp, 14 predicted proteins | sample 20_taG_FD_92580 | JGI IMG/M metagenome (GOLD analysis project Ga0098059, IMG submission 92580) | Marine viral communities from the Subarctic Pacific Ocean - 20_ETSP_OMZ_AT15318 metaG | ecosystem: Environmental > Aquatic > Marine > Oceanic | place: Subarctic Pacific Ocean | collected 2015-01-19
AGTTATAAAGGCCATCTACATGCACTATCTCTAAATGAATTTAATTCAATAACCTTCCGAAAACTAGCAAAAAAGTTGGGAACCACAGAATTAACAGGCCCTCGATTTAAAAATAATAATATCCTGGCTTTGGATATTGATATGAATCCCCGTACAATCTACGAAGGATTTCTAAAGAAGGGAATGAATAAAGAGTATAATACTAGTTATCGAACCATGGATATAAAAAAGATGTCGGGTATAATGTTAATAGAGTATAATTTTGGATAAAAAAATAATCTTTCTTGCTGACTTCTTTATTGAAGATACTTTAGGGGGAGCAGAGCTCTCAACTGAGGTAACGATAGACTCCCTAACAGAAAGAGGATATAATATACAAAAAGTTAGATGCCAAGATTTTAATCAAAATATGCTTGGAGAAAAATTAGTAATAACCAACTTCGCAACACTCTCAGAATATAATAGGAATCTTATAACCAATAATTCAAATTATATTATTATCGAAAGAGATCAAAAATATGTTAAAACTAGGAATTTAACTGCATATGAAAATTTTATAGCTCCAAAATCTGAAATAATAAATAGAGAGTTTTATAGAAATGCGCTATCAGTATTATGTTTGACAAGTAAACACACTGAACTTACAACAGAAAATTTAGATTTAGAAAATATATATAATCTTGGATGCACCCAATTTTCAGAAGAACAGTTAAAAATGATAGAGTCAAATATAACTGAACAGAAAAATGGAAAATATGCAATTGTCAATGGTAAACTAGACAAATTTGCAGTTGAATATTGTGAGAAGAATAATATAGAATATGACCATTTGCCAAGAATGGCCTATCCAGAATTGATGAAAACATTGTCTAAATATATGGGAATAGTTTTTATGTCTCATCATTTTGAATCGTTTTGTCGTCTACTCGTTGAAGCAAAAATTTTAGGCCTAAGAATAATAACTGATAATAGAAGTGGATGTACTTATGAAAGTTGGTTTAAAAGTAATAGTGGTTTAGATATGTCTAATATAATAAGAGAAAAGGTTGAAAATTCTATAGATATTATCGAAGAAAAAGTTGAAGAATTATTTGAAAATTCAAAAAACAATGTAATCCGTAGAATCCAAAATACAAACCTATTAGAGTATGGAGAATTAGAGTCTTATGGTAAATGTTCTGTTGTAGGTAATTCTGGAATTTTATTGAGTGGTGATTATGGAAAAATAATAGATGCTAGTGACATTATAATTAGATTCAATAATGCAAAAACAATTGGCTATGAAAAGCATGTTGGAGCAAAAACAGATATTAGAATATTGAATTGCCATTACATAATGAATATCCTAGATGAGAACTATTATAACCATCAGAAATCTAGAAATAATGCTATAGATAGAGATGATGTTTTTAATTTTACAGATGAAATTATAATTTTTAAGACTGACCCAGCTTGGGAGCTGTGGAAACACCAAGATATAATAAAGAAAATAGAATCTAAAAATAATAAAGTTTATTTCATTAGTGAAGATTTTTATAATTTAGGAAAGTATTTCAATAATGGGAAAGAACCATCAAATGGAATGATTGGCTTAATGGTAGCACATAAAATATGCTCTGAAGTTTCAACATTTGGATTCTCATTTTATACCGACATGGAGAGAACCCATTATTATGAGCCAAATACTAGTAAAGAAGTTTACGATGGAGTTCAAAAAAATCATAATTGGAAAAAAGAAAAAGAATTTTTTAATTTATTAGAAAGTTAACCCCTAAATAATTTTTTATTTCAACAAATAAGTCGTATATTACAGACATGGAAAAGATATATTCAAAAGTAGAACCCAGCAAACTATTGCATATTGTAAATAGGATTCATGAGTTTCAAGGTAGAAATGAAGTCATACCTGAAGATAATTTTCTGCAATGTGCAACGTTAAGAATGGAAAAGAATAAAACATTTCCACCACATAAACATATAACAAAAGACAGGCATTATCCAGAACAGATAGCTCAAGAAAGTTGGGTTGTTATTAGAGGAAGTGTTAAATGTAAGTTTTATGATATTGATGATAAAATAATTGCCGAACCTATATTAAAGGCAGGCGATGCTAGTTTTACATTATATGGTGGACACACGTATGAAATTCTTGAAGATGATACGTTGGTATATGAATACAAGACTGGTCCATATGAAGGACAGGAATTAGATAAAAAGTTTATTAAATAAAGGAGAAAAATATGGCTTGGGATAAATGGCTAACAGAAAAAAAGTTTACATTATTTAGAAGTTCTGTAATTCAAGAACAATTTATACAATGTATAATGGATAACACGGAAAAAAATGGTAAAATTTTAGAAGCAGGATTTGGTTTTGGAACCACAACAGAATTATTGAGAGATTTAGATTATGATATTTCTGGATTTGATTTGGAACCAATTGCAGTTGAGCTAGCAGTAAAAAGATATCCGCATTTGAAAAATAGATTATTCGTTGGAGATATTTTAGATGAATCTAGTTATCCAGATTTTTATGATACAATTATACACCAAGGAGTATTAGAACATTTTAGTGATGAAGATATTTTGAAAATTTTAGAGATAGAATCTAAAAAATGTAAAAAAATAGTTTTTGATGTTCCAAATTGTTTTAGAAAATGTACTGACGATGAAGGTGATAATACTAGATTTGAGCATCCAGAATTTTGGGAAGATATAATCACAAAAGCTGGATTAAAATTTGAAAGATTTGGTAGAAACTATGATTATGGAAATGATTTATTACCAAAAGAATTATTAAAATATGATTCTGACCTTATGAAAAGAGTTGGTAGGTCTACTTTAATTGTTATTGAAGGTGTAAAATGAGCTTTGAAGCAGTAAAAGAATTTGAAAATAAGATTGCTGAATTTTTTGGAGCTCCACATGCAGTGGCGATAGACTGTTGCACACATGGATTAGAATTATGCCTAAGATACCAAAACTTTAGCTATATAAACGTTCCTAGACGAACATATATTTCAGTTCCATTTTTATCTAAAAAATTAGGTATTGAACTAATATGGAAAGATGAAGATTGGAAAGATTATTATTATTTGACAAATCATCCTAATTTTACGCCCATTATAGATGCAGCAGTGTTATGGAAAAAGGATAGCTATATTTCAGGAACTTTCATGTGTTTAAGTTTTCAATTTCAAAAACATTTAAGTTTAGGAAGAGGAGGAATGATTTTGTGTGATAGCAAAGAAGATTATTGGAATCTAAAAAAGATGGTATATGATGGAAGACATCCTGATATTCCATGGAGAGAACAGAATATATCAACTATGGGTTATCATTATTATATGACTCCTGAAACTGCGCAAAATGGATTAAATAAATTAGATGAAGCAATAAAAACTACTCCAAAAAAGTGGACAGTTAATGACTGGCCAGATGTATCAAAAATGGAAGTATTTAATAATATAAGGACAATAGACCCATATTTACAAACGAGATGACAATGAAAAAGAAAAAAGCATTTATAACAGGAATAGGTGGACAAGATGGAAGTTATTTAGCAGAATATCTTTTAGAATTAGGATATGAAGTTCACGGAATAGTTAGAAGAAATTCTACAGCGGAAAATCAAGATACAAGAATAGTACATTTAGAAGACAAGATTCATGCATACTATGGAGACCTTTTAGACCAGGGAAGATTGCAAATACTTCTAGATGAAATTCAACCCGATGAAATATATAACATGGCTGCACAATCTCACGTTAGAATCAGTTTTGATATTCCTCAGTTTACGGTTCAAACAAACGCCGTAGGAGTGTTAAATATATTAGAAGCATATAGAAGAGCTTGTCCAAAAGCTAAATTTTATCAAGCAAGTAGTTCTGAAATGTTTGGTCTTTCTGTTGAGGACGATAATTTCCAAAGAGAAACAACTCCTATGAATCCAGTATCTCCATATGGTTGCTCAAAGGTTTTTGGATATAACATTGTCAGAAACTATAGAAGAGCATATAAACTACATGCAACTAACGGTATATTATTTAATCATGAATCTCCAAGAAGAGGTAGTAATTTTGTGACAAATAAAGTAGCCAAAGCTGCAGCAAGAATAAAATTAGGACTACAAGACAAATTAGAACTAGGTAATATGGATTCATATAGAGATTGGGGACATTCGTACGATTACGTTAGAGCTATGCATTTAATGATGCAACAAGACGAACCAGGAGATTGGATAGTTTCAACTATGGAAACTCATTCTGTTAGAGAAATGTGTGAGTTAGTATTTAGTAGATTAGGCTTAGACTATAAGGATTATGTAGTACAGAGCCCAAGGTTTTTAAGACCCGAAGAACTTCCATACTTAAAAGGAGATTCTACGAAAATTAGAACAGAATTAGGATGGAAGCCGACATATACATTCAGAGAAACAATGGAAGAAATGGCAGATCATTGGTTAGAATTATATGGCGGAACCAAAAATAAAAAATATCCTGATGGAAGTATATTAAATGAGCTACCTCCAGCAGATTATCAAATGGGAAATTAAAATGAAAAATTATTGTTATCTATTCGCAAGTAGAAATAATTACAATGTTCTAGACGAAATATGCTTCAAAAAGTCAGATCCTAAATTTAAGGATTATGATATATACAATATAGACGTAGATTCAACTGAAGCTGACTTAAAATTTGGTTTAGAAGTTATGAGAAGAAACAATGTAAAGCTTTTGCCATCTAAAAACCCATTACCAATGCAATTTTGTATAAACGATACTATAAAACATCTAGAAGAAAATAATATACATAAGGATTGGATAATCTTAATGTCGTCTGACGCATATATGTCAGATTCTTCATATTTTGAAAGAGTTGACGATGTATTATTAGATACTAATTTTATAGATAATGTTGGAGTAATAGGTAGCGCTACATATCACGATGGTTTTAATGCTAATTCATATGGAAGAACTAATTTATGTAAAGATTCCCACATTCATCCACACATGGGATGGCTAAACAATTTATCTAAAGAATACACAGACTCAGACCATTTTGTAATTGAAAGTGCTTTTTGGACTTGGTCGGCAATCAATATAAAATTATGGAAAAAGTATATTAAGCCAGATGGATTATGGAAATTAAATTATTCCATGGATGACGTATCTGCACAATTTATGATGCAAAACATTCCTTCAATTTGTGTACCAAAATTACAAACTTTCCACCAAACTATGAAAAATGGAGGAAGAACTTCATCTAACCATGATCCCCATTATTATCCAGAATATGCTGAAAAATATACACATAATGAAAAGTGGTATGCAAAATGGGGTTGGCCATGGGGAGTAAGAAATACTTGGGGTCACAATCTTAGAGAAAAATTTGATACTGAAAAATATAAAAATACATTACAAGAAAAACTTTTTAATGCTAACATATCAGACGGACCAATAAAATTAGGAGATGTATAATGAGATATGATGTAGATAAAATAGTAGAACATATAAGCACACTTGGAATTTGTGTACTAAAAGATTACTTATCCAAAGAAGATTGCGAAACTGCAATAGAAGAAATGGACCAATCACTAATAGTTCACAAGGATAAGGTTCAACGTATAGAAGCCGAAGGATGTGGTGGAGATGAAAGATTATTTTCGTTTGAAAATGCATCATCAATAGCCAAAAAAGTGTATGATGATAAAATGCTAATAGATGTTTGTACAAAGTATTTAGGAACTGAATCCGAATGTTTTCAAGTTTTAGCAGGAAAAGTTACCTCAGTTGAAGGTAAAACCATTAATTCAGGAGGAGGTTGGCACAGAGACGCTGTTGAAAAACAATTTAAGTCTATATTATATTTGAGTGATGTTGGAGAAAAAAATGCTCCATTTCAATTTATTCCCCAATCAGCTAACACTATTGTTGAAAGAAGAAATGACTCAAGAGGAACCAGATTCACAGACCTTGGAGTTGAAAAAATAGGTATACCACCATTAACTGTGACAGCTCCAGCAGGTACATTGGTACTAGTTTCAACAACAAACATACATAGAGGATCCAATATAATTGAAGGAAGTAGATATTCTTTTACAAATTATTACTATGGAAAAAATCACGTTATCGGAAATAAATGGGATAAATGGTCTATCCCTAAATCTCCACAAGCCAAAAAAAGTATTGGATTATGAAAAACGGAATTATAGTATCTTGCCAAGCTGAAGAAGGTAGCGCATTTAATAATGTAAATTCTATAGTAGCTTTTGCAAAAGAAGCTGAACGAGGTGGAGCTGTTGGAGTTAGAATAGAGGGCTATGAAAACATCAAAGCTGTCCGGGAAAATATAAATATACCTATAATCGGGATAATAAAGAGAAAATTTACATCTGGAAATGTTTGGATAACACCAACAGTACAGGATGCAGTTCTCATAGAGGAAGCAGGAGCAGATTTTATTGCTGCAGATGCAACAGGTAGAAAGGATTCCCTACACACAAAAAACGGTTGGCAATACCTAAAGGAAATATGCATAGGAACAAACATACCTGTAATAGGCGACATGGCTAATTCAGAATTTGTACATTCATCAATAGTAGAAGCTGAAAAATGCGGATGTAAGTACTTATCAACCACCCTCAGCGGGTATATTGGATATGGAGATCTAAGTGACGAACCAGATTTCGAATTTCTGAAAATTCTACTAAAAACATCTAGTCTACCAATAATTGCGGAGGGTAGATATTCTAAAACAGAACATATACAAATAGCAAAAAAAATAGGGGTCAAAAACATTGTAATAGGAAGTTCTATAACAAGACCCCACCTAATAACCCAAAAATACAAGGAGAGTTATGATGAATTATAATACAAAAATAATCGCCGAAGTAGGTATAAACCACTGCGGTGACATGAAGCTAGCAAAGAAAATGATCAAAGCTGCAGCAAAGTCTGGTGTTGATTATGTAAAAGGCCAGAAAAGAACACCTTCAGAGTGTTTAACCGAAGAGCAATATGCTAGACCATACGATAATCCAAATAGTTTTGGTAAAACATACGGTGAACATAAAGAGGCCTTAGAACTTAGCAAAGCAGAATGGGCAGAATTATTTGATTATGCCAAAAGCTTAGGTTTAAAATCGTTCAATACCGTTTTCGATATAAATAGTGCTAATGAAATGGAAGAGCTAGGACAAGAGGTATATAAATTTGGCTCAGCTGAAACTTCTAAGCATGATTTGATAAAACATGTTATGACTTTCAATAAACCAATAATCATTTCAACGGGAATGAGTACAATGGAAGAGGTCAGAGAAACCATGAACATACTCAAAGCCCACACAAATGATGTTGTGGTTATGCAATGTACTTCTACATATCCATGCGATGAAAAGGATGTTAATCTAAATGTACTTAAAACATATAAAGCAGAATTTCCATGGGCACAAATTGGATTATCAGGACATTTTAGGTCCGCCAATGGTGGAGTAGAGGCTGGAGCAGTAGCTCTAGGAGCAACATGGTTAGAAAGACACTTCACAACGGATAGAACATTGAAAGGCTCGGACCAGGCTGCATCATTAGAACCTTCAGGTATGAAAAGAGTTTGTAAAGCTGTTAGAAATATTGAAGAAGCATTAGGAAGCAGTGATAAGTTTATATTAAATTGTGAACAGGGTGCAAGAGCAAAATATAAAGGATAAATTATGGAAAAAAGATTAGAAATAGGCAGCCAAAAAGCAAGACCTGGCTGGACAGAATATGGTTATCAAACTGGAGGTAAAAATATAGTTTTTGACTCGATAGATTGCGAAGATAACTATCTAACAGAAGTTTATTGGTCTCATGTTATAGAGCATATTCCTTATTGTAATATTGTTGACGTTATTGAAAAAATATACAAAAAACTCGAACCAGGTGGAAAATTTCGAACAGTTTGTCCAGATTTAGGAGCCATGATTAAAGCATATAATGAAAATGATGTTTCACAATGGGATAGAAAAAATAATCATTGGGGATCTCTATCAACTAGAGGAATATATCCAACGTTAGGCGTAGGAGGAATGCTAATGGCAGGACTATGTGGCAGCGGATGGGAATCCAGACCAGAAACATATTTAGTTTCAAAGGAAAGAAAAGTATATGGTGCAATAAGTCATGTTGCTGCATGGGATTTTAATATGTTGAAAAATTTATTAGAACATGTTGGCTTTTCTAAAGTTGAACAAACTGAATTAGAAGACCATGATGTTCACAGACAATCAGGTCAATTATGTGTTAATGCTTATAAGTAATGAATGTTGATTTAAGAAATATAAAATCCTTTCCTCATCAAGTAGAGATATCAGGTTCTAACTATTTTATAGTAAAAGAAACCGATGGGTATTATTTAGTATCCAGTATTTGTCCACACCAAGGAGGTGAAATTATATATAATAATGGATTCGAGTGTAAAGTTCATGGGTGGAAATTCAATAATAGTGGTGAATGTATAAACGTACCAAGTCAAAAACTATATAGGAAAAAATTAAATGTCAATGGTGAAATTACCAAATTGGCCGAAATAAGTAATAATTTCAAAACTGAGAGAACTTCTGACGTTGATTTAGATATTAAATTACATGCTCACTCATGTGTGGAAATAACACATAATGGGTATTCAGTTTTAACTGATCCATGGTTAGAAGGATTAGCATTTATGGGTTCTTGGAAACATAGCCCACAACCACTAGTAAAAGCTGAACAACTGGATCCAAATTTAATATGGATATCCCATGAGCATTCAGACCATTTTCATATAGAAACTATCAAAAAGTTTAATAGAAAAACAAAAATTCTATTTCCCGATTTTCCAAATAAGAGGATTGAAAAAACTTTAATTGATTTGGGTTTTGAAGATATTTTACCATTAAAATTTGGAGAAGAAAAATCTATTTATGGGTTTAAGTTTACATGTTATGAGCCACAAAGCGTATGGAATGATAGTATATTACATATAAATGTGAATAATTTTAACATACTCAATCTAAATGACGCAGGGTTAAATTTTAGAATTAAAAAGTATTTGCCCAAGATAGACCTTCTAATGTCAGCATTTTCTCCAGGAGCATCTGGGTTTCCATTATGTTGGAAAAATCTATCTAAAAAAGAAAGGATAGACTATTATGTTAAGGCTAAGAATGGAATGTTAGAAATGTTAGAAAGAGCTTGTAAATTATATGACACTGATTTTCTATTACCATACGCATCTCATTTTGATTTACACATACCAGAGCATTCTGAATATAGAGCGTTGTTAGTTAAGCACGGTAAAAATACAATTATGGATGTAAAAGATCATATCAAAGGATTTGAAGTACTGGACATACTACCGGGAGAAAGTTGGAATTCTGTAAGTGGTAGAACATATAGAATATATAATGAAAAATCTAAAAAAGCTATGTATTCTAGAAAAATGGCTCAACATAAAGAGTTCGAAAAGTATTTTCCAGCTAAAGATCCTGATGTAAAAATGGGCTTGATTGAGTATTTACATAATCTAAATAGCATACCAGAAATATGTTTATGTGAGGATATTAGGGTTAGATTGAATAGTACTTATTTTACTATAGAATCTGGAAAATTACATGTTCATGCTCCAATTTCAGAATGCGATTTAGCAATTGATATTCCTGAAAACATATTAAAAAGTGTAATTTTAAATAATATATCTTGGGATGAGGCCCATATTGGGTATTGGTGCACAATGTATAGAAAGACTGATAAATTCAATCAGCAATTTTGGAGATTGTTACAGTCTCCATATTACAAAAAGAAAATTAAAAATAGAAAACCATCTGACAATATAATAAGTGAATCGACAAATGTATTGGAGATAGTTAATAATTATCCAAACTCAGAACCTATATTAAGACGGTATGGGTTATATTGTTTTGGTTGTGCAAACGCTATAAAGGAAGACATAAAACAGGCAGCCGATTATCATGGATTAGACGAATCTTCTTCAAAAAACTTAATAATGGAGTTGAATAATGCAATATAAGATACTAATACCCGCTCGAGGTGGTTCTAAACGAATACCCAAAAAGAACATAGTCGATTTAAATGGAAAGCCACTTATATTATATGCTTTAGGACAGGCATTAGCATTAACTGACGAAGTATATGTCAGTACAGATGACCAAGATATTGCTGATATCTGCAGTAATGCAGGAGGCAAAATACTTTGGAGGCCTAAGGAAATCTCTGGAGACTATTCTACCACAGAAGAAGTAATATCTCATTTTTTAGATCTAGAAGAAACAGATATATTGGTATTATTACAGGCAACCTGTCCAACCATTAAATCTGAAGACATTCAAGCTGGATTGGATATGATGGATAAGTATGACTCCGTAATATCAGTTTCTGAGGAAAATGGATTTTATTGGGATAAAAATGGAACTCCAATAAATTTTGAAATTGGGAAGCGATTCCGAACTCAAGACATAGACCCATGGTATAAGGAAAATGGATCGTTTTACATAACCAAAGCAAAATTATTTAAAAAAGAAAATATACTATATAGTGAAAGGGTTGGGTTTGTGTGTATGGAAAATTCTATAGACATAGACAACTATTATGATTTAGAAATTGCTAGGAGATTATTATGAAAATATTTGTAGACATAGATGAAACAATATGTTTCTATGATGGCGAAAGAAACTACCCGGAAGCAATTCCTAATATGGAGAATATAGCTAAGATTAATAAATTATATGATGAAGGTCATTATATAAAGTATTGGACAGCTAGAGGTTCTGTAACTGGATTGGATTGGATGGAGACTACTGTCAATCAACTAAATAAATGGGAATGTAAATACCATAAGGTAAGTGTAGGGCTAAAACCTGATTATGATTTGCTAATTTGTGATAAAACAAAACGGATAGAGGAAATATGAATATGGTGAAAGAGCTAGGGATCATAGGCCAAGGATTTGTAGGGTCTGCAGTATTTGAAGGTCTAAAAAAACACTACGATATAGAAACTTATGATATTGAGAAAAGCAGTACATGTTCATCTTTAAAAGAATTACATAATAAAAGTAATATTATTTTTGTTTGTCTGCCAACTCCAATGGAAAAGGATGGGACATGTCATCTAGGAATTATAAAGCCTGTACTAGGAGAATTAAATAGTTTCCGAAAGCTTACGATGAGTAAAAAAATAATTGTAGTCAAATCAACCATACCACCAGGCACAACTGAAAGATGGAATAAAGAATATGATAATCTAGATATAGTTTTTAATCCTGAGTTTCTTACAGAAGCAAATTCAATAGAAGATTTTAAAAATCAAAATAGAATCATAATTGGAGGTCCAAGAAAAGCTACGACAAAGGTAAGGAGAATATTTAAAAAAGCATTTCCAAGAGTAGCAATAATTAAAACAGGTTCAACTATTGCAGAGATGGTAAAGTATTTTACAAATTGTTTCTTGGCTACAAAGGTTTCATTTGCGAATGAGATGTATCAGATTTGCAATGGCCTAGAGATAGATTATGATAAAGTAATAGAGTATGCTCAATACGATAAAAGAATAGGAGATACCCATTTAGAAGTACCAGGACCAGACGGGGACTTTGGTTATGGAGGTCACTGCTTTCCAAAAGATGTTCAAGCATTAATAAATGTAGCAATAGAATTAGATTCTGATATTACACCCATGATGTTAATGGCAACAGACCATAAGAATAATAGTGTTAGAAATAATAGAGATTGGGAACAACAAAAAGGACGAGCAGTAATATGAAATACTATATAATGATGCCAGGTGATAATCCAGAGTCTGCTATGTTTGAATCAAATCTCCTAGGGGAAACTTCATTTAAAGTGTTCTGGGCTGCACAAGGTCTAAAGGTACTAATGATGATGGTAGATCGAGCACCGGAAATGTTAGAGGTTGCAACAATAAGAACAGAAAAGGGTGAGACAATATCTGTCGAACAATTTCTAGAAAGA
>Ga0098059_1001438_pt1 | contig 11987 bp, 9 predicted proteins | sample 20_taG_FD_92580 | JGI IMG/M metagenome (GOLD analysis project Ga0098059, IMG submission 92580) | Marine viral communities from the Subarctic Pacific Ocean - 20_ETSP_OMZ_AT15318 metaG | ecosystem: Environmental > Aquatic > Marine > Oceanic | place: Subarctic Pacific Ocean | collected 2015-01-19
AGTAATAGGATTTGATTATTACCATTTTACAAAAGATTTTTGGTTTCATAGTTGGGGTAATGTATTACCCTATCATTTAAACGATGGTAACGATTACTCTTATTATCAATACAATGGTAAAAACTGGATAGATTACTCAGCAGGACTTATATACGGTTATAGATTTAATAAAAGTCTAGGCGTATTTATAGAAGGTAGATACAATAAATATTGGAACAGACAGTGGCACAACTTTAGTGTAGGAATTAATTATGTAATATTTTAAAAATGGCAAAAGAATTAAATGAAGATACAGCTGTACAAATCAGTTTAAAAACATTAGCGGGAATAGCAGTTTTAATGGCTGCTGTTATTAGTGGTTGGTTTGTACTACAGGGAGATATAGCAGAAGCTAAAAAGTTACCTCTTCCACCAGATCCAGAAATTACTCGTATGGAGTATGATATGAAGGACCAATTGATACGTCAAACTATTATGTCTACTCAGGAAGATGTTAAAGAAATTAAAGATCAAATGATTCGAGTGGAGGAAAAAATTGATAACTTAAAATAAACGTTATGAAAAATTTGTTTTTTACAATTATTTTCGTTACTTGTGGGATTGCCTTTGCGCAAGACTTTTCTAGCGGGCTAACTGTAGTTGAATTTAATGCTAGTTTTAATAAATCTAATGAAGTAGTTTGGCTGTCTAAACTTACAGATTGTGAGACAGAAAGAGTAGATATAACATCTGACTCTAGATGGGCAAGTGAATATAAAATAGTAGTAGTACCCACAATAGTAGTATTAAGTAATAACGAAGAAGTAAAAAGATTTCAAGCAAATATTATGATGACTATGGAGGCTACTCGTAAAGAGGTCCAAGATTCTATAGATGAAATTGTAATGGAAGCATTTTAAATTTAGAATATGAGACTAAGTAAAAATTTTGTATTGTCAGAGATTACTCGAAGCAATACAGCTAGACGATTAGGCATAAAAAATGAGCCAACGAAAAAACATATGGAAGGCCTCCAAAGGATTATTACAAATCTTATACAGCCTATGCGCGACGCTCTTGGTCCTATCAGGATTAGTAGTGGTTATCGCAACCCGGAACTCAATCGTGCAATTGGCGGTAGTTCTAAGTCGCAGCATTGTAAAGGTGAAGCTTTGGATCTCCAGTTTTGGAAAGATGGTCAAATGTGTAATAAAGAAATTTATGACTGGGTTCTAGATTCAGGATTAGAGTTTGATCAGATGATTAATGAATTTGATTTTGCTTGGATTCATATATCTTTAAAAAAAGACAAAAATAGAAAAGATGTTTTAGAAGCTTTTAAAGATAACGATGGAGACACTAGATATAAATATGTTGACGATATAATAATATTATAATGAGTAAATTATTAGATTTTTTAGGTGGAGGAGTTGTTAAACAGGTCGGCGATGTGCTTGACAACCTTACTACGTCCAAAGAAGAAAAACTAGAAGCGCAGCGTAAGATAAAAGAAGTTCTTATGCAAGCAGAGGCTCAAGCACAAGAGCAAGTTACTAGACGTTGGGAAGCTGATATGAAATCTGATAATTGGCTTAGCAAAAACATACGACCATTGATATGTATATTTCTAACAGCTATGTTCGTTATTATTTCAATTTTTGATGGAAACGCTGGCGGCTTCCAAATAGCCCCAGCCTATATACCAATATATCAAACCTTATTGATAACTGTTTATGGAGCTTACTTTGCGGGAAGATCTATAGAGAAAATTAAGAAAAAATAATGACTTTAGATGAGATAGCATATAACTTATTAAATTTAGTTAGAGGAGGGCAATCTAATCAAGATGAAAGTATATCTTTAGATCAGATTAAATTTAATGTGCGGCATTATAGGGCAATGTTTATACGTAGAGATTTTGCTCGTAATGGTTATATTTCTAATCATATAGAACAAGATCTTGGGTGTGTAGATTTAAAAATTATAGACGGGTCTAAATGTTGTAATTTACCTGTTGGAACTAAAGTACTTAGAACTGAAAAGCCTTTACCTAGAGCCTTAAGGCTTAATTTTCAAAGCGCTTTAACTTATATTGGAGACGTTACTGGTACTAAAACTATACCATTAATTAACTCAAATACAATTCAATTTTTAGCATATGATACTTATACTAAAGGTAGATATAAAGCTTATATGATTGGAGATTATTTATATATTCATAATGCTGACGGTATAGATACAATTAATATTAGAGGGGTATTTGAAAATCCTGAAGAAGTTTCTGAATTTTCTCAATGTGGAAAACAAGATCCTGATACAGGAGAACATTATACTGAATGTTTTGATCCTTCAAATGATGCGTATCCAATTCCTGTAGATATGATAAATTTAATAAATCAAGGTATTACTAGTGGGGAGTTGACCCTGTTGTCTGGAACTTTCTCTGATACTTTAAATGATAGGGCTCAAGATCCTCAATCACAAGCTGGTGGAGCATCAAGACCTAGGCAACAACAACAAAACGAACAATAAATTAAATTAAATTAAAATGGCAAAGAATAATTTTGACGATTTTTTATTAGATCCAACTTTTGATGATTTGGATGCTATACACCAAGAGGCAGAACGTCAACTCTATCAAGATGGTGGAATTTCTAAAAGAGATAAAAGAGCAGTAAAACGAATAGGTAAAGCTGTTAAAAAAGGTAAACTGAAAAAAGCAGCTAGAATATCTGGCAGATTAAAAAAGAGAACAGATAAAAAGTTTGATAAAAACGATCCTTTACAGAAAAATATTAAGCAATATCAAAAAAACAATAAGCCACAAGCTGGTGGAGGAGCTATTGTTAAACCGGAAAATAATAAATCATCTGGTGTTACAAAGACAAAACCAGAAGATGCAGCACCTCAAGGCGCTAATAATGCTCCAGGTAAAACTAAAACTAAAAGAGGGACAGGAGTTACTTATGAGTCTGCGTGGAGAGATAATAAGAATAACGTAAAAAGTAAATATAAAAATTACGCTGCGTTTGAATCGGCTGCTAAAGCTTGGAATAAGAAAGAGGATGCTAAAAAGAGTAAGAAAACTACTCCTAAGAAAACTACTCCTCCTAAAAAGAAAAATGCTTCAGCAAGTACTGTTACTAAAACTGAAGCTAAAAAGCTTACAAGTAAAAATCTATTTGATAAAATTCCTACAGGGAATAAAATGGAAAAAGGTGGAGTAAAACGTCCTCTTAACAAGAAACTAAGACCTTATTAATGTCTTACACTCTTAGAGATATATATAAAACTTATTCTACAGAAGTTGATTCTTCTATAGGTAGTCTTACTTTTCGAGATATATGTTCAGATTTCAATATTGAAATTATGGACTATATCTTGGATGGTAAAGAGTTTAGTATGGGTTTTAATCTCTCTACCATATCAATAACTAGACACGATAGAGATCCGCGCAACCCAAGAATAGATTGGGGAGAAAGTAATAAATATAGAAAAGAGCTTTTAGCAGAAGGTAAAGAAGTTTACAACCCTGATACAGGTAAAGGAGAGCAATGGTTTATATATCATACAGATCCTTTTTATTGTAAATTTTATTGGAATAAAGGAAAATGTAAAATAAAAAATAAATCAGTATATCGATTTGATGCTACACGAGGAATAAAAGGTAATAAAGATAAATTAATAGATCTTTTAAAAACGGATGAGTTAGCTTATCTAAGATTTAAAAAGAAATAAAATGGCTATATACAGAACAGAGTCCAGCAAGGTTGTAATACGAAAAGTATTTCGTGATCTACGACTTCAAAATGATAATTGGATTGATGATGCAGTTGAGTGGATAGGAGAAGCGTTAGAACATATTGGTTCTAGTACTCAACTTATCACTAAAACAGGTGTATTACCTATAAAAAATCATAGACATATTTTACCTAGAGACTTGTATTATATAAACCAAGTTGCTGTAAATTCCGCAATATCACCAACTATTTCAGCAGAATTAGATACATTGGTTGAAAAAGTTAAAACATTAACTGAAACAATTGCAGCTGCACAAGAAGAAGGGGTTTCTTATGATAATACAGTAGTATCTTTACAGGAGATTAATAATAGAATTGTAGTATTAGAAAATGTATTTTTTCAAAATGAAGCTAATTTAATGCCATTACAATATGGAGCTAGTACTTTTCATGAAAGTATACATTGTGAAAACTGTGTTAATCTAAATGCTAAGCATGAAGAAACATATATTATCGATGATGGGTATATAAAAACATCATTTGAATCTGGAAACATATGTATAAGTTATAAAGCTTTTCCAATAGATGGGGATAATTTTCCATTAGTTCCAGCTGATATAAGTTTTAAAGAAGCTATGTTTTGGTATATATATAAAAAACTATTATTATCTTATCCTACTATACTTAATAATGGGGTTGATTATGCGTTTGCAGAAGAACAATGGAAATATTATTGTACGCAAGCTAGAAATGCAGCTAATTATCCAGACATAGATAGATATGAAGCATTTATGAATCAATGGGTTCAAATGGTTCCTTCTTTAGATAAACACGATTTAGCATTTGAGCAATTAAATGCAAAAGGAAACTTTAAACGATAATGGCAGAAAAAAGATTTTTAAAAGGATTATTTAAAGATACTGGGCACCTAGATCAGCCGGAAAACACTTGGAGATATGCTTTAAATGCTGTTATTAATAGGTTAAAAGGTACTGTATCAAATGAAAAAGGTACTATTAAGGCTGGCGAACTTAATGCATCATATAGAGTTATTGGAGCTATAGAGATCTCTGATGATAGAGTAGTTTTATTTAGTAAGCAAACGCTAGTTTCAACTACTTCAGAACATTCTGAAATAGGTATATGGGAAAAAGATACTTATACAAGGCTTTTTAGATCGCACGATGGTTTATCAGGAGCATTTCCTAGATTAAGTTTTAGTACTCAATATCCAATAGAAGGTACATACAAAATAAATGTTAATAATGATTTAGTTGTATATTTTACAGATGATTTAAATCCTCCTAGAGCCTTTAATATAACTCGACAACAAAGAGCTTTAGCTGAAGATCCTAGTAATGAATCTATTTTAACTACATGGTTATACGGTATAAATTTTAATGATTCTCATTCTCATCACATAGAATTATTAAATTTATTTCCAAGCTCTGGTCCTATACCTACAATAAAATTATCTGAATCTAGTGCAGTGCCAGCTATATCTGAAGGTGGTGGTTTAAAAACTGGGGTATATTATTTAGCATTAGCTTATGTTGATGAAGATCTTGTTGCTACAAACTTTTTATCTGTTTCTAATCCAGTATCAATTATAGAAGAGTTTGATTCTACGCGTCCAACTACTAAAATAGATGGTAGTAAAGCGGGTGTTCAAACATCAAAATCTATTAAATGGGATGTGGCCAATACTGGTAAAATGGATTACAAATATATTCGACCTGTTGTTGTTAGAAAAATGGGTGAAGCTGTAGATGCATTTAAATTAAATGATATTGAAATTGACAATATAATTGAAAATGGTGTTACTTTTAATGGTACAGAAAATGTTTCAGCAGCTCCTGTAGAAAGTGTGATAGTAGATACTGTAGGTTATGATACTGCGAAAAATATAACACAATTAGATGATATTCTTTATTTAGGAAATACAACAAGTAATAAAGATATAGGTTACCAAAAATATGCTAATAATATAAAATTAGCAGCAATTACAAAAAAAATTCCTGAATTTGACACTTTTATTGCTTCTGTAGATAATTTTGAAACAGGGTGGGGAACTAAGCCTGTAGATAGTTATGGGACGTCTTCAATAGTTCAAGAAATAGATGATACAAAATCTTATAGATCTGATAAATTAAATCATTTACATAAAGGATATATGAGAGATGAAGTTTACGCTTTTTATATAGCTTTTATACTTCATGATGGAAGTATGTCTAATGCTTATCATATTCCTGGTAGAGAAGCTGTTTATGGAGAAACTACTAAGTTATCTAGTTTAAGTTCTAGTAATCCTTTCTCAAATTTAAAAGATTTAAGTCCTTACGCTCAACTTTTTCATGTACAAGATAGTAGTACAGCTGATCTTGATCCCGAGAATAGATATATGAATTATTGGCAAAATACTAATGAGGTATATCCTACAAATCCTAATTATGAAATTTGGGATGAAACTGGTAAAATTGGAGATTTATCTAATACAAAAGTTAGACATCATCATTTTCCAGGAAACTGTAATCCTAGAATGTCTAGTGTAACTCAGGTTGAATATGATAATGATGATCATGCTACTCAAGATCCTAGTTTTTTTGAAGTTGCAGAAAGTGCGGGTACAGAAATAATTGGAGTAGATTATACAGGTACTTATAAATTTTATAGAGGAAGTGGTGAAAATATTAACAATCCTAGATTGCCAGGTAATTCTGCGGATGGTGGAGAAGCATTAACTGGAGGGCAGTTTAGTTATCCTTGTACTCTTAATGCTGCTGATGCATCTGGTGGAAGCACATTAAGTGATGCTGATGCATATTCTGCTTTTTGTCCTAGTGAATCTGCAATTACTATACCTGCAGCCATGACTATAACAGGTTTAAAATTTAGGACAAATATTATACGTACTGATGGGAATTCTAACATGGCTGACAGTTCGGGACATATAGTAGTTATATGGCATAATAACGAACCTTATTATGTAGAGGGTATAAAAGATACTGATACTTTTGGACCGTGGTGGCAGCAAGGTGATGGTCCAGAAGCTTATACTTCAGGAACTTTAGCTGAAATGTATGAGGAAGTAAATATCTCAAGTTTGCAAGGAGAAGGTACCGGAGTTCCTATATCTTTAGTAGCTGGAGATAGACTAGAATTACGTGCTAGAGGATATTGGGGAGAAGATAAAAATGATAGATATGAAGTAAGATTTGCAAATTCTAATGAAATAAGTTGGAGCACATCAGCTACTAGTTATATTGAAATAACTGTAGAAACTAGTAGTATTGAAGCTACTGAATATGATTTAAAAGTAAAACATGAAGTACAACCTTTAGGATTTAATTTATATGACATAAAAATTCCTAAAAGTTTAAAAGATAAAGTACAAGGATTTAGAGTATATAGAGCAAAAAGAACACATGAAAATAAAACTGTATTAGGGCAGGCTCCTATATTACCTATGTCTAAAAAGGCAAATGTAATAGGTATGTGTAAAGAAGCTAACGGTGCTCCAGAAGCTCAACAAATATTAGGTACATTACAACAAAATCCTGAGATCTTTTATAATAAAGACCCTTGGCCTCTTGCTAGTAATGATAGTGGGTATGAAACTAATTATTATAGAAATTTTGCTTTTCCTGATTTTCATTTATTAAGAACAAAAAATAGTTTAGCTCCTGCTACTCATATAACTCCTCAATATCAAGTAGGAAATTTTGTATGGAACGGCCCCACTACAAATCAAGATAAAAAAATGGTAACTAGATTGCATAATTTTGATTCTGTTACTGATCCTATAGAAATACGAGAACATTGGGGATATGACGATTCTTTTAATTGCTATCCTTCTTTAATTAATTCAGCTATATTTATTGGGGGTATCCATGTAAATACACAAGAGAATTATATAACAGGCGCACCATTTGCAACTGGTATGTTTCCTAAATTATTAGGACAAAAAGCTAAAACATATTTATTAGGAGATAGTATTTTTTCTGGAACAGCTTTAGGGTTTGGAGGAAAAGTATTTAATGAATTTGGTGAAACCACAGCTATATTTGGTTTAAAAGACGGACATTTATTAAAAGCTCTTGACAATAAACCTGATGCAGATCCTTCAGGTATATCTGCACTTGATTATGGATCTGCACATTCAAATATGCCAGCATTATTAGTTAATGGTGAGTATGCTACAGCAGAAAGTGGTACTACAGATAGAAGTAATATTTATATAGCTAATTTAGATGCATTTAAAACAGATGTATATAAATCTATTGATGCTCAAACTTTAATATTTACTGGATATGAAATTATAGGCGATGATTTAGATAGATTTGTATTTGAAGATGATGAGAAAAATCCTTCTTTTGGACTAAATATAAGTGGGACAGGTCCAGGTATGGGCTTTAATTATAATACACAAAGTAAATATCCGGAAGGTATTTTTGGTGGCGACACTTTTATTTGTCGTTATGGGTTTGTATCTACTTTAACTCCTAGTAATCCTGAGGATTTAGCTAATCCAAAAAAAGCTATTCATTATCATATAGTTGAAACCCCAGATAATATATCATTACGTCATAGTGAAGATGATGATAGTTTATATTTTCCTGGGGCTGCAGCAAAACAAATACTGCAAGCTACAGGTAAAGATTTTTCACATGTAGATAATTTAAAATATAATGACAATTATTCTGCAGGCAACGATATAAGATCTGCATTTCCTTTACCTATAAGAAATATAAATCAAACTGATTTTTCTACAAGAGCTCATAGAAGTACTAAAGCAGATGCAGGTAGTTTTATAGATAATTACAGAATTTTCTTAGCATCTCAATTTAAAGATTTACCTAGAAATAGAGGTGAATTATGGAAACTAGCGAGTTTTAATAACCTTCTTTATTTCCATATGGAAAACAGTCTTTTTGCTGCAAAAGGTAAACAATCTATGCAATTAGGGGATGGGTCTGAAGCTTTTGTTGGTAGTGGAGATATTTTCCAACAGGAGCCAGATGAAATAATACAAACTGAATTAGGTTATGGTGGAACTCAATCTCAATGGGCAGCTATAACTACTAGATACGGATATTTCTTCGTAGACACAAGATCTAAAAAAGTGTTTATGATGTCTGATAAATTAATTGAAATTAGTTTATTAGGGATGGAGGATTGGTTTAGAAGAAATTTAAGATTTACATTAGAAGAGTATGGATTTATACCTACTGATAATCCTATTTATTGTGCAGGATTACACTCTATTTGGGATCCTAGACATAAGAAAATAGTTCTTTCATTAAGAGATGTAGTACCTACTCAAAAATTTATTGAAGGATTTAATATAGGATTAATAAATCAAAATTATGAAGGTGCTATTTATTATGATGAAACCCTAAATATATTTTTAGAAAATCTAAATGGTACAGAAGCTCCTGATAGTGAGATGTACACTCAAATGATTACATATGGTGGAACTCCTAACCCTCAAACAGGTATACCTTTATGGAATTTAGATATTATAACTCAACAGATTGACTATATAGGAGCTCCTGGAGGACCTAACTCTCCTCTTACTATATTGGAATTTGGTAATGGTGCTTCTGAACCTCCAACTCAGCCTTTTTTTACAACTAGTCAATATTTAAATTATACTTCTACAGATACTATTTTTTATTTTACAGGAGACTATGCGAGTGCATGGATTAATCCAACAGTATTTGCTGCTGCAGGAGCATCAAATGCTTATGAGTATTTACCTATTTGGGTAGAACAACAAGTTGCTGCAGGAAATATAGAAATTGAAACTAATATTGATATTGCAATATTGTCTTCTCAAGCTGTTCCTAACTCATTTGATGGTGAAGTTGGAGATTTAGTAGATGAAGGAATTGTAGTTCATATTGATGAAGTAGAAGGAAAAGCTTATGTAGTTCCTACATCTAGTATTGCTTATGGGGATCACACGTCTCCATCTCCTTCTGTAGAATTTGGGTGTTATGGTGTTAATTTAAATCATGAAGATGCTAATATTGGTATACAAGGTTTTGATGTATGGAGCTGGGGAGGCGGAGTAGGTAATACTGCAATCTTAATAGATAATTGTAATGTAGGTTTAAACAATAGTGGTGTACCACATGCAGGTGTTTTTTCCACTTCTCAGAGCAATATAGAAGGTACACCTGCTGCTAATGCAGCTTCTTTTCCTACTACAACAGCTGCACAACTTGCTAATAATTATAGTATTAGTGTTGAAGGTGTTATTTATAATGATTGGTATTTACCTAATAGAAAAGAGTTGACTGTTGCACTGGAAGCTTTACAAGTATATCATGAAGCAGGTAATACTTCACCATTCCCTCAACCTACATTTGGACATCAGGGCGCCCAAACATATCAAGGGTTAAATCTTGGGAGATTTTGGACCTCAGTTCCAGACGATATAATGGGAGGTGATACTGATTATGTTACACACGCTGTAAATTTAGGATTTAGTGCTAATATGCAGGATTTTGGTAATGTTGGTTGGGGTGCTAATTTTTGGTTCAATAGACTTATATCATTAGGAGTTTTACCTATGAGAATACGACCTTATAATCAGGAAGTAGAAGAGCTTACACTTGATACGAAAGTAGTAGATTGCGATGATCCAGAATACTTTACAAGAAAAGGATGGACTGTTTCGTATTATCCTGAAATAAATGCTTGGGGTAGTTTTCATTCATATGTACCATATTTGTATTTTAATACAGCTACTGATTTTTATTCTTTAACAGATAGAACTAGATATATTGAAACTGATGATTCTGATGCTGGTGTTGTAGAATATGAATTAGGTAGCGCTTTTGTAGATAATATTATATGGAAGCATAGTTTTGGTAATTATGGTAATTTTTATGACGCAGGAATACAAGAATTAACAATAGGGCATACTAATTTTAATTTAGATTTTACAACTTTAGATAATTTTGAATTTGAATTTATATATAATGATACAAAAACTGTTGATTCCTTATATAGTTCTATAAGTTATGTTTCTGATGTTAGACAAGGTAATCAAAAAAATATTGTACATAATGGATTTAGTTCAGCATTTATATATAATAGTTTCCAAATGTCTGAAGAACTTAAATTTTCATATTTAAGTAATATTAGAAAAATAGGAAATGCTTGGAAATTTAATCAATTTAGAGATATGTCTAAACTTAGAACTGATACTTCAAGTTATTTTATGGGAGAAAATGAAAATGTTGTTGGAGAACTTAACGTTGGAACTGTGGTTCCAAATGAAGAACTTATGTTTAATATAGAAGGAATGTATGAAAATCAAAATCAAAACTATTTAAATTTAGAAAAACTTTGGAATTTACAGAAAAAATTTGTAGACAAATGGCTAGGTATTAGATTGATTTGTAGTAATTCTCATAATTATTCAGTAAATTTGTACACTTCCTCTGCAGAGAAAAGAAAATTTTATAGATAATGGCAAAATATAAAAGAAAAATAAAGAGAAAAAAGTACTCCTTAGCAGGGATGTATGACCCCAATCAAGTACCTGCAGGAATAGGAGCAGGATCTACTGGTCATATTGTTATGGAAGAATCAGACCCTACTTTACAACAAGAAAGAGAAGATCAAGCAGCAGATCAAGCATCTAAATTAACTACTGAAGCTAATGAAGCAGCTTCAGCTTTAAAACTACAAGAACAAAAAGATAAACAAGCTGTAGAGGCTAATGCTGCAAATTTAAAAACAAGATTTGGAGTTGGTGAGCAAGTACTTAGTCAAGGTTTAAAGCTGGGGATGAGCCAATTTGGTCAGCAAGCTGGTACTCAAGCAGGTAAACTAGTTGGACAACAAGCTATGAAACGAGCTATCGGAAGGCAAAGTCAAAAACAAGTGGCTAGAATAGCTAAAAGGCAAGCGGCTAAAGGTGTAGCGAAAACTGGTGCTAAAGTGGGGGGTAAAGCTGCACAAGCTTCTAATCCTTTTGGATGGATTGGTTTAGCAGGGCAGGCCACATCTATGCTATCTGATGATAAAGATGCAACTAAATGGAATACAGGTGAAGTTATAGGAGATGTAACCTCTTCAGCAGCTACTGGTGCTCAATTGGGATCTATGATTCTGCCAGGAGTTGGTACAGCTATTGGTGGTATTGCTGGAGGTTTATATGGAATTGGTAAAGGTCTAGTACAAAGAAATAGAGCTAGAAAAGACAAAGCTGAAGCAACTGGTAGAAGAGAGCAAGGAGTAAGAAATGTTAAT
>Ga0098059_1001440_pt1 | contig 11985 bp, 14 predicted proteins | sample 20_taG_FD_92580 | JGI IMG/M metagenome (GOLD analysis project Ga0098059, IMG submission 92580) | Marine viral communities from the Subarctic Pacific Ocean - 20_ETSP_OMZ_AT15318 metaG | ecosystem: Environmental > Aquatic > Marine > Oceanic | place: Subarctic Pacific Ocean | collected 2015-01-19
ATACTCCAGCGTATTCATCATTAACCAATCCAAGCTCTTCTTGCTCCTCTGTTGCGTCATCAGAACTGTACAGTAGTGTAAAATCGTCGTTTTGTTGATCTACAGATGCACTAACTTCGTCGATCATTTTAAAAGCGCCAACATCACCTTCTTTAAAAAGTATTCTTATTCTTTGTACCTCATCGTTCTGTCTAGGTATATATAAAGAAATCCTGTTTTCTACAACGGCAGATACAATAGGATCGGCACCAATAGTTGCTATAGTCGGAGGGTATGCAACCTTAGAGTAAAGAGACGGTGCACTAACGTATCCGTTTCTGTATACGTTTTGATATGCGAATATCATTCCGTCAGCATCTTTAAAATTACTCTCTAATGAAACGCCACTATCGTCTACGTCGTTTTCATAGTCGAATTCAATAGGCACCATCGGCACTCTTGGGCATGCTTGTATAAAATCTTCTAATTCTTGATCAACATATCCTAATGCATTGCCTGTAAATTCCTCATCCTCATGTATACACCTGCGTATATTTATAGCTTTAGGTTCATTTACATTATCCGTAAAGAACAGCATAAGATCCATATCTGAATCGCTTCCCGTAAAAGGATAGACATAATTGATTCTTTCTTGTTCAGTAAAAGGCATAATTGTTAATATTTAGATTTTCCAGAACCGCTAGACTTAGATCCAGAAGACGACCTATAAGTAGATTTCTTTTTAGCAGCTTTTTTAGCTGAAGATTTTGAACCTGTCTTAGATTTAGTAGTTTTAGTTGATTTTGTGGTAGACTTTGTGGTCTGTTCCTGCTGACCGCTTTCAGGTGGTCCTGCAGGCGGAGGAGTACCTTCAGTACAGTCTATAGGGAAAATTGCAGACATACCTAAAATAAGATTTAAATCTGCGATAGTAATAAGGCCATCTCCGTCCAAGTCTGGGTAATCGTAAGTAGCGCTAAGGCTAGTAATACTGCCTTCTGCAATAGCGTTCAATGCTTCAATAAATGCGGTTGAAGCGCTTTCTATAGTTATTTGAGTGCCAGAGATATCTAAAAGTCTAGGATAGTCACACAGGTTTCCAGTGTACTCAAGCGGTACGTCTACGTCTTCGTCTACTACATTAGGGCAACCAATCTCACTAGCGGTCATTCCAATGTACTGAATAAACGTATCAACCTCTGATAAATCCCAGCTATTAGCCACAACATCTGCGTTAAACTGAACCGCACTGTACTCAATATCTATAGCATTTGTTTCTGGGTTTAAGTAGTCACAAATATTGAATATATAGTTATAGTCTTCCCCATCTATATCGAAGTCTGGAACATCATCATCGTCATCGATTGGAGGGTCAGTAGATAGGCATGGCTGGCAGGCCTCATAGCAGAAATGAGATATAAGGTTAGGGAAAGCGGATTCTGGGAGTACCATATTTCTATAATCAATTTCAAACTCTCTTACAAGAATTCCATTATTGACAGATGTTTGATAGACAGAAGTAGCCCACCACGGCTGCAGGTTGCTAAATGATCCCCCTGGCCCTGATATGGCCATATAAACCCACCTGCTATCATATAAATCTTCAGATATAGGCCCATTATATATACCACCAAAGCCTGGTAACTGCCTATCAATAACAGCGTCACAACCTTCTTCCACTATGCTAATCATATCTGACGAGCCATATATATTAGGGTCTCCGAATGGCTGGAATTCAATAGGTATGTGCCCAAAGAATCCGTATACGTTTGGATACATATATGGTGGGTAAGGGGAGCCATCCATCTCACTATGGTATGTTGCATATTGTACCCTTATTCTGTTTCTTAGCGTCCCTGGTCCACTATACGCTGCGGTAGGCCTAAATGTAAAATCACCTGTATTGCTACCCTCATCATTATTGTAGGAGTGAGTATCCTCTATCGACGCTGTAGGACCCAACCATGTTGCTAAATTGTTATTAGTGATATATGCTGCTGTAGAAGAAAAACACGTAGGTTTAAACACAGGTGGGTAAATTCCACCTCCAGTTTCTGGGTCTACACCATAACCGTCTGCCTCCCATTGTTCAGTTTGATTCTGCCAAGCAGCCATTGGAGCGCTAAAGTCAACTACAGTTCTAAATCCATCTGCAGATCCAGTTGCGTTAGCAAACGGCCTTAGTAGATCCTCCCCCTGAACAGGCCCCTGTCTATCCTTAACAGCGTGTCTAGAAGTAAGTTGATCTTTATTCCAGCACTCTGGGTATCGGTGGTGACCATCATCAGCACCGCCTGGACCTGGCGAGTATATAAGGTTTGAATCTTCAAAAAGAAGAGGGTATAGGTTACCGCCACCACCAGAAGTAGGTACTAACTGCCTTGTTCGAGATACGGTCTCAGTGTATATAGGGCCATTCATAAGGTCCATTTCTACTTTATAAGAAACAATTATGTTAGAAGGGTTTACATTATCGGGATAAAAGAAGTTTTGTTGATCTTCGTTACCCCAAACCCATCCATTATAGTCAGCTCCATCTGCTTCAAAAGAAGGGTAGTTCGGACATAGGGTTATATCTAAAGGAATTTCTATAGGGGCTGAGTCTGAATTGATAGCGCTCTCTTCGCTAAAGTCTTCAGATGAATATAATGTACCATCCAGAACATTTATAATAATTTTTGCTGCTTTTATATAGTCGGAACCATGTTCATCAAATCTTACGTTTTCGAATATTTCAGTACCTCCAAACGACTCCATAATAGCCGTTATAGAAAAATCAAAGTAAACGAAAGGTATCTTATAGGTTATAAAGTTGACGTCTTCCTCTTCAAAATCAATATCAGGTATAAAGCAGCTTCCATCATCAAGCGTAGCCAAAGGGTTGTAATTATAGGCAACAGGATTTGTACACCCCCATATTGCAACAGGTTGATCGTCTTGCGTCCTTTTAACTCTAACTAAATCCCCCTTAACAAAACCGTTTCTTTGGAAATTTAGATAACTTCCGTCTGGATCTTGAAATATTAATCTATAGTTTCTTGAATTAGAGCTATACGCCCAAACCCCATGACTACCCTCAGAATTCCAAACAAAGAAATATATTACCCCTAAAGTCTCGTCCTCTGTGCTCCCTATAACCATGTTTTCTCCAGGAGGAAGTGAAAGAGCTGGCGTTGCTCCAGGAACAGTTAAGGTACCCTTTATGTTTTTGACTACAGCAGCATTGCCATCTTCGTCGCCCGTTACAGTGACGTTGAGAGCATCTATCATTTCTGTAGGCCCCATAGACCTTTCATCTTTAGAAGTCTGGAGCTTAACTGGTGTTAACTTATCTATCATACTTTAGGTGACTGCTTAAAGTTCTTTTGTATTACCTGAAGAGCCTCCTGCTTAGTAAAGTTGCTTAATCTAGAGTTTGCCTTTCTTCTCTCGTTATAAAACTCAGATCTAGCTCTAGCCTTTTCCGCCATAGGTACGTTAGTTTTTCTTTCTACCAGCTTATAGTATATATAAGCCCTAAGAGCCTCCTCTGCGTATACATGCACGTTAGGATCCGAAGACCTAGCCTCATCCGCTATATATTCTATAACAATTTCGTTAATTCCTGAGTCGGTGTCTAATTCTATTCTGTTCTGTTCTAGATTTAATCTATACATACCAGCCTTCTGTCCTCCGCCAACACCATATAGCCTACCCTGCGTAACACCGTGAACGAAGTTTCTAAATATATACGACTCAAATACATCATTTAAAGATGTTCCGCCTTCGTCACCAACAGTAGCTCCCTTAGAGTCAACTCTGTCGTAAACCCCATCATCATCACTATCATTAGCTGAAGATGAACTAGAAACAGCAGTGCCAGCGCTATTAGCGTAAGCTCTTGAATAGTTTATGTGCTTGTTTTCAGGAAATACATGCACCAATCCATCAGCCCCTACGGATCCAATCTTACTTAAATCAACAAAGTCATCAGGAAGCTCTACGGTATTGTTAGAAGAATCTATAGCTAACTTAAGAGACTTTATCTTCTTACCAATATCAAACCCTATTTCTCGTATTCCTCGCAAAGCAACATTATGTATGGCTGCATGAGAAGAGTTAGATGAAAAATCATTTTCTTCTTGAGTTAGCATGTAGTCACCTACTATTTGACTTAATGGTACTGTATTTCTAGACATTATGCTTGTGTTTCTTCAGTTGTTCCGTGAGTATATACATCCTTGTCCCTAAGGCTAACACCCATCATTTTAGCTATCTCAGCTACTAATTCTTGTTCGTAATGTACTGGAAGCTCAAAGTCCTGGCTTAGATCTACATCAAACGTCTCTATAGACACTCCGTTAAATTCAGAAAATGCTGCTTGATATGCGGGAGTTCTAGGAGATCTCAGGTATATTAATTCCACTTTAGATATAGACGTAGGGAAAACCTCTAGGTCCTCAGATATTAAAGCAACAGGAAATGATTTACTTGGAGCAGAAAGATTACTAGACAAGATGTGGTTAATCTTTTCTTCTTCATGTAATAACTGAACATTTGTTTTGCTTTTTCCATACCTTCCAGTTAAAGTGCAGTTTACAGCAGTAGAAAAATCAAGAGGCTTGCTAAAGGTGCCTGTTGTTGAATTTTTCTCTAGAATAGCTTTTCTCCTCAGAGGGGAAAGATCTGACTTAGATCTTGTAACAGCAGACAGGTGACCGCCTCCGTCAAGATTCATTTTACGCATCTTCTTTCCAAGATAAATGTCTTCAAATATTTCATTAAAGATATTAAGCTGTGCTACTTTAGCAAAGGAATTAAATACCTCTGGAGACATAAAACCTTTCTGGTCTTTATTGACCACATTCTTTACTGTTTCATAAACTGCCTGTACGCTTATCATTTTTACGATATTTATAACAAATATACGAAAAAGGCCAGCACTAGGCTGGCCTCCTCATTCATGAGCTTTTATGGCAATTAAGCCAACTTTTCTAACTGGTCTTCTAAGGTAGCCAACACAGAAGCCCCCTTCTCTGTTAGACAAAATCTTGACGTTACGTCGATTGGATCCTGACCATGAGGTACAGAAACAATTATTCCGTTTGAATCGAACCATCTCATAGAGTCTCTTGAAGACTTTAAAATTTGGTAATCCAAAGCTTGACGTATGGTAGCTTTACACTTAACTATTGGATCGTCAAATGAGTTTACAAATGACTGAGGTTTTTTCTTAGCAATCATAAGAAGGTCATGCTTGATTTCAGTCATTGGTCTGTCTATACTAATCTGAAAGAATAGAGCTACAGCCAATAGGTCGCTAACATCAGAGTTTTTTACTAATGATACAGCATCAAATACTGCAAACTCTCTTTCTACAACCTTTTCTTTATCAACTTTTGTATTTATAACTTTAAATGCCGTACCTCCATTTGCTTGGTTAGATGGGTGAATATCTAAGAATCTCTTAAGATTAGGCTGCTCTCTTGTTACTGTTAAGAATCCATCTCTAAATACGATAGGGGCAGATTTACTAACTTCACTCTGCTCGTCCATCCATATAGAATTCTCGTTAGGGCAATACCTAGCGATTCTTAATGTATCAGACTCTTTATCATATACAGAAAGCTTTCTACTCATAAGCATAAAGGCTGGACCTTTATTAGAAAGGGCCTCGTATACATGTGAAGTATTTTCTTGAACACGCTGCTTAATTTTAGGCTTTCTTGCAGCTGGTTTTGGTGTTTCTACCTGAGGCGGTGCTGTTGCAACCGTTTCTTCTACTTTGGTAGTTTCTACGTTGGTTTGGGCTTTAGGACGCCCAGTAGTTCTTCTACTCTTCTTTTCCATTATTATTAAATATTAAATTAAACTTAATGCAAATATAATCAATATATTATATCGAAATTGTAGTGATACCCGTTACATTGCTGGTAGAGTACTTACTATTGACCGCATCATATTTAAGCAATGACATTCTCTGACTCATAGCTTGATTTGTTATAGCTTCTATAACATTTGCGGTCTTCCCAGAAGTTACAGTAAGAATAACGTGTAGGTCCTGGTTTACCGTCCCTTCAAAAGATAATGTTATCGTAGTAGCGCTAGTATACGTTATTAGCTTTAGCGTACTCACTGGTACAGATATAGCCTCTGTACTTGACTTTATAAATATAAAATGCCTCATGTCTTGCAAATATACGACAAAAGAAAAAGGCCCGAAGACCTTTTCCATGCCGAATAAACGGTGTAGTTATGATATACCTGTAGTGCTTTGCTCAGACCCATCAAGAGTTGGAGCAGTACCAGTTGTTAAAGCTCTCGCTTCACAGAATACAAGATCAGCGCCTATGTAGTGGAACTCATAAACAGACCCCTCCGCACCACCTGCGTGAGCGTTGTCATCTGCATCTAGTTCTAACCTCTTAGCAGCGCTAATTGGAGCAGTATCCATTTTATTAGCTGTAGTGCTTAATACATTAACAGTCCCCTGCATAACAGTACTTCCGCCGTTAGCAAAGCCAATGTGACAAGTGCCATCAGTAGCCACATCTCTACCGCAGAGAACCTTAAAGACTGTTCCTGTGTTTGCTATTGTAGCCTGTGGAAGAGTTACGTTGCTTGACATAGCTCCCGATAACATTACAGTAAACACACCTCCTAATTGGTAGTAAGCGCTAGATAAATCTAAAGCAGCAGAGGTGTTGCTTGCAAGAACAGTTGCTGGACAATTAGTGGGGCCTAACCTACGGTTATCTTCCATCAAAATGTACGACTCTTCTGTTGCCATAAGCAAAACACTGTCTCCAACTCCAGTAAAATAAATCAACTGCATTCCTGCAGGCGTAAGAGTAAATGTTGTCTCTACTCCATCAGCCGCATCTACTGCATCACTATTATAAGTAACCCTTATGTATTGTCCAGGGACAATATCAGCTCCAGGTACTTTAGATGGTGTAGGCAGAGTAGCGACAGCATCAATCCCCGTAGCAACAGTAATATCAATCTCATGGCTGCCCTCAGTTGTGAGAACCTGCGTAGAGGCTGTACATGTAATTGCTTTAGGTGTTGTTCCTTTGTTAGCTAGTCCAAATAATTTTTTATATGCCATATTTTCTATAGTTTTAAAAGTATAGAGAGAAGGGCCGAAGCCCAACTCTCATAACTTAGTTAATTATTAGGCTCCACGAAGAACTACGTGCTGATTAGCTGCACGAGTTACTAGCTGACACTCAGAACGGTAGTGGAATTTAGCAATGTCAGAATCATCTGTCTTATTGCCAATTACAGCACCACCAGTTACCCAGTGCTCTAGTTCACGAGAATACCCGTTAGACTCTTTGTATAGCATCTCAAGAGCTGGAGCAGAAAGCCCAGACTTAGGATCTGTATAAGTAGCCATTGGAATCATTGCTCCTCGGTACTCTGCAGCAGTTAATGCTCCAGCTAGTTGAGGGTCATTCATAAGCTTCCAATCGTGCTTATGGAATGTGTATCCGCCACGAGTAAACGACTTAAATCCAAGCTTTACAGCCATGTCTTGATCGTTATTGAATGCTCCGAACTGTCCTGGAAGACCAGCAGAAACCTGTGAAGAAATACCTGATGCAAGCATATCATCAATATCTAGAGAAGTACGACGGTCTAAGTACATAGCGTACTCAGCTGGTGCCCCTTCTTTATCTAGCTCGATAATAATGTTGTCCAGTGTTGACATCTCATCAAAGATTCTTGAAGTAGAGTCTCCTGTTGCAGTAATACCACGTGCAGCTACAGCTGCAAAGTATCCCTCAGATCCTGAAACATCACCAGGAAGACCTGTAATAGTTGTTCCGCCTTGATCGTTAGCATTTGCTTTAGCAGAGAAAAGCATCATCATCTCACGCTTATCCATAAAACGTGCACGAGTTTCTTGCTCTCCTTTAATGTACCAACGGTAATCACCGTTTCCGATGTTTACATATCCAATGTTAGTAGCAGCAGAACCAGTTACCTGGTACATGTCTTTAACGATATTGTATGAGTTGTTTAGCTTGTTTACGTTAGCTCTTTGGTAAGCGCTACGTGCTCCAGCAGCTTGACCCTCTGGGTGTGAGCTACCAATAAGAGACATTGTAACGGCTCCTGTACCTTCCATTGCAGAAGATCCATCAGTACCGTCCATTCTGTTAACAAGAAGATCTAAGTTTGCACCTGTAGATCCGTCTGCTGAAATATCTGTTAAGTTTACAATGTAAACGTGTCCTGTAAGGTTTGAAAGAAGTACGTCACCTACGTTAAGTACTTGCTCACACTTTGTTACAGCACCGCCTAGTCCAGCACCAATAGAACCTACAGCGGTTCCATTTACGTGAGATAGAACTAGCTCGATACCTTTAACTCCATCAAGATCAGAGTCAGTAATAGTAGATCCACTGAAAGTGAATTTAGTGTGACGACGGCCCTCTTCGAACCACGTTACGAAATCAGCTGTTCCGCCTGAACGGACAGCTCCTGTCATTTTAAGGAAACCAGTTATACCCTGGTCACCGTAAGCTTTAATAAGCTCATCTTTTACGTCTGGTGCATTATACGCTAATAGCTCTTCTACAGTAGTATACTTCTCTGGTGAGTTAGTTATACCACCTGCTACTGGTGTTGCATCAGCTGCATTACTTGGTGTAATTGCCATATTTTCTTAGTTTTTAGATTTTAATAGTTAAAGGTCCTCTATTGCCAATTTGTTGTTTTAATTGTTCGGCAACAGAGTTAACATTTTTATTCTGAGGTCGGGCTGCTGTTTCCATACTCACATTTGCTGCTTTGTTAACGAGACCTTTTTGTCCATCTCCTAGCCCCTGCTTATAGGCACTGGCTACAATGGAGTCTATGTTATCAACTACAGCTCTCTGTGAATTTAAAGAATCAAAATCCCAGCTACCATCCTCTCGAATATAGTTGTCGAAGTAGCTATCAATACGGGCGTTTTTACTGATCAAGTTGCTTTTATATGCATCATTAAGTCCATAGGTAAATGTATTTCCATTACCTAGATCGAACTCAAGACTTTGCATATCATTAACCTCTTGAGTCATATTATTAACCCAATTATCATTAACAAATGATTCGACGTTTTGAGCCGTCTGCTCTGGTGGTGACTGATAGGTAGATCTAATCTGCTCTATCTGGCCCCTAGATTTGGCGGCATCGATTTTAAGTTGCAATTTAGAGAGCTTGATTTCGTCCTCTGAGTAGAGGTCTACATCAAGTTTATACTTATCATTAACAAGCATGTTTATTTCATCAGGAGCTAAGTTTGGGTAATCTGCAGCCATATTTACTCTAACTGCTGTCGCATCATCCATTTCAGATGTATTAAGCGACTGATATGCAAACCAATCTCTAGGCGGACGACCTGTTTTTTCTACAAAGTCGTTTATTGCTGAAACACGCTCATCTAATTGACGAGTTTCTTCTTGCGTTGTGTTAAGATCATCAAAACTATTAAAGTCCCTACCAAGCCTTTCGCTTAAGTAGCTAAGAACTGAAGATTCAATTTCCTCATCACTATATTGAACAGGAGTTTCTTGGCCCATAGGCTGAATCTCTTGTTCAGTTTCTTGTTGTAGAGACGGTTCCTCTGACACTACGTCCTGTGGTACCGCTTCTTGTGTTACTTCTTCTTGTTGTGGCTGCACTTGCGTATCAGCCTGCATTGATTCCTGAAGTTGCTCAGGAGTGTCGACAAACTCTAATTTGTCAAATGTTTCCTCACTCATATTATATTTAATTAATTATTATTTTATTCTCCTAGATAACAAATAACCCCTCCGTCAGTATCAGCGTCAATATCAATATTTAACCACCTCCCGTATATAGTTAACCCTTTAGGAAATACGCAAAGTGGAGAATCGCTAGCTTTAGCAATAGTTGTACCGCCAGTTCCATCTACGTTAGCCGTAGGGTCAGAAGCGTCATTATCTTTATATCTACCTTGAGATGCTGTAGCTGTATTTATACAGTTGTAAGGATCTTCTGCTACTAATGCGTCAACAGTTGTGTCAGCTAAAAATGTTATAGCGACTATAACTCTACCAGCTGGAGCAACTATTGCTGTGCTTACAGCACTATGCATACTTCCAAATTGACCGAAAGATGCTTTGTTTGTGCTTGTTTGTTTTGATAATCTACTCATTGTCTTATTCTATTATGCTAATGTTACTGCTGAACTGTCTAAACCAAATACTGCAAATTCAACCAATGTGTCAACCCTAGTTGCATACGCTTTTATTGTCTTATCTACTGCTACTGGGATAAACGCAAATTCACCGCCCCCGATCTTAGCAAACACATCATCATTGTCTGAATCTTGGTACAAGTAAACAAACTCTTCTCTTTCGTTGGCTAGATTTTTAACGAATAAGTAAGCGGTAACCAACTTATCGTTTGCTTTATAAACAACAAGAGCGTCGTTATGAACTGCAGTTTTCAAGATTTTAGAACGACCTACTGATCCGCTATCTGCATTAATGCTAGAAGCACATACAAGATCAATTGGTGTCGTTAATACGTTAGTAGACTGAAGCCTTACTGTTGTTTTTAAATTACCCATTATTATTCATAAAATAAAGCATACTCCACTGTGAAGGTAGTAGATACGCTTGGTGCAAGTTTAATATCGTTAGTATCGGCATTAGCCTCCCAAGGGAATAAACACCAGTCTCCCGCGTAAAGTTTCCCCATTTGTTCAGAGTTTATTTCTATAGTTACATACTCTGCAGCAGTTGAGCTTGTGTTTTTAATGTACACTTTATGCGCTCCATTACCAAAAGCGTCACCATCAAACAACACGTACTGTGTGGTAGCGGTCGTTGTTTTCCTTGCAACACCCGTACAGCTAGTCAAACCTGTAGAAGTTCCAGCTTTTGTAAATGTTGCGCTGGTAGATAAATTTAAAGAGTCAGTTGTTAAGTCTGGACTTGTTAGTGTTAATGATGCTGTTATAGTTGCCATTGTTTTATATTATTACGATGCTACTGATTGTGAGAAAATCCCGTACTCTATAGCAACATGGGGGTCGACAGTGGTAACCATAATATCAAGCGTTCCAGCCCAAGGGATAAAACACCAATCGCCAGGATATAACCTACCAACTAAAATATTCCCCTCCATTTCAATCATTATATATGAAGTAACATTAGCTGATGTTACATTTGCTACATACACTTTATGCGCTACAGTAGTAGATGCATAGCTCGCATCAGCGGCTATAACCGTATCAGTTTGTGCGGCTGGATATAGTCTTTTAGTTATACCAGTAAACTCGTCCAAGCCAGTATCAGTCCCCGCCTTAGTTAAAAGAGTTGTCTTTGTTAAATTTAACGGATCACCTGTTATGTCTGAGCTCGTTAAACTGATTGTTGCTTGTGTCGTTGCCATTTTAAGTATTATTTATATGCAAATATAGTTATTTATGACTTACCAATTTGAACTCCGCTTTCTCTACAGCCCCAGGATGCGGCGCGAACCCCCCCTTCATTAAAAAGTATCTTCCACGGTCCTCCATCCAATGATATCCTTTAGGTGGATCAACCTCTATTTTCTTGCTGGAAATATTTAATTTTCCTCCTTTATTCTTCTTGACCGTGTTCATTAGAACGCACTCATTATAATTCCATCCACCGCTTCTTGAACCTCATCTTTGGTGGCCTCCAGCTGCATCATGATATTTGCTTGAAATCTCTCCACCTCATCTCCATCATTAAATACAATTATAGTAGGTACTACTACAATTTTATATTCCTTTTGTAATTCAGGATTAGTGGCTATATCAACTCTTTTGCCTTTACAATCACTTAGCTCATCTAACCAATCCACACTATTAGCTGCATTAAAACTAGCGTTAAACTCAACGACGCACACGCCTGAATCTGGTATAGTCATACCAAGAGATGTCATCGCAAATAAACATATGTAGATTAAATGTTTCATTATTTAAGTTGATCTATTTTCTCTTCGATGCGGTCCAAGTCTTCTTTAAGTTCTGAT
>Ga0098059_1001442_pt1 | contig 11975 bp, 12 predicted proteins | sample 20_taG_FD_92580 | JGI IMG/M metagenome (GOLD analysis project Ga0098059, IMG submission 92580) | Marine viral communities from the Subarctic Pacific Ocean - 20_ETSP_OMZ_AT15318 metaG | ecosystem: Environmental > Aquatic > Marine > Oceanic | place: Subarctic Pacific Ocean | collected 2015-01-19
CAGCTGTGACATCGCGCATGGTTGCCGTTAGCGCTTTGAGGTACTCCCAGTTTGTCTTGGAAGGCCGTATCGAAATTGTTCACAGGAACTCCAATCCGAAAGTCAAGCATATTCGACTCGAGGTTTGCTCTTGTTCATTGCGCTTTCTTCCCTGAGTGCAACAGAGATGGATCCATGCGGCTCATCATCTCGCAATCATCTTGCACTGGGAGCCAGCTGGCTAAGAATCCAGTTAGTTCCGTTTTGTTTGTTAGTTGGGGTAAAGCCATCGCGAGCAAACTTGATAAAAAGTAACTTATTATTACCCTCTGATCTGGTTTGGACAAGTGCGCTCAAATGTAGCTTTGCTGCATCGATGCGAAAAATCTGATGTTTACGCCGCGTAGTCTACGAGATCCAGCACTGTTTTCGCCTTCATCAGTCCGACCAAACCATCATCGATGTGACTTGCAATAATGTGGCTCATGGCTTTCCCTTCTTGAGGACCATGAACTTGAACTATTAGGGCTTCGAAGACATTAGCGTGTTCGCCAAAGAGCGTGGTTCCAATGAACTCACTGCCGTTCTGGTTGGTTTTTCGCTTGCCGCCACGCACACCATCCCGAAGTGAGCGAATCAACGCGATTCGGCAGATAATGTTGGGTGTCAGCCCTGTGCGTCCTTTCAAGGTTCTTAGTTTGTCTGTGGCTTCTTGAGAAATGTGCATCCGCTTAGGTAGCATTTGATAACTCCCTTTTTTTCCAAAAGTAGCCTTCTTTTGCGGTGGTGCTTCTCTCGTCAGCTTCAAATTGAAGATGATATGCGTGCGAGATGCTAGGGCTCAATCCTTCATAGAATTGCTGATCAACCTCGGTATCCGTAGAAAGCACGATGACCTGATGACTCGCTTTGGGGAAATATGACTCAATGAGTTTGGCCCGATGTTTGCTATCTAATCTTCCCAAAGGGGTGTCAATAATAATAGGGAGGCTTCGGCCTGATGCCTTACCTAATGCCTCTAGCATAGAAATAGCAAAGATTTGTTTTTCGCCAGCAGAGAGCCGTGATTTTGGAATTTCATTGCCGTCCTGACCAAGCAGCTTTACGACAAATGTAGTCTCATCTATAGAGGCGTCTGTAACTATGTCGGTTTTGCGGGAGAGCCGTTGAAATGCATTCAGAAAATGACGGCGTAATTCTTCGCATTTTCGAAGGCCTGCACGAGATTTGAACTCTGTGAGAATACCCTGCATGCTAGCTGCTAAATTGTCTGCTCTAGTCGTCGTAGTGTCCACTTGGGACTCTTTCTCTAGTTTTCTTTGCTTTCTCGTAAGGACAATGGCCTGCCAAAGTTTACGGCGTATTTCTTGAAGCATTGATTGCTTCTCACTTTCCAGCCGATTGACCATACTTACGGCATCCTCCAGAGCGCGAAGCGCCTCTTGTATAGATTCGTCCGAGGGAGCGTGCGCCAATTTGTCTTGCTCTTGAGTTTCGCTCTCCATCAACTGCTTGATATTTTTTACTAAGTCAGCTAACTGATGCTCCGCCATAGGAACAACTGTGGTCAGTATATGGAGTAGCTTATCGGCTTCGCTCCCTGTTAAACCATGGATTATTTTCGAGGGCGTGTGTTGCGGAGTGCATACCTCGAGCAACCAGTCGTCGATGGACTGGCTCACGATAGGGTGCCAAGTGCTCGATCCCTTTATTTTTTCTAGCCGTTCTTTAAGTATGTCTGCTGTTGATTTGATTGAGTTGGCTACGGCCTTGGCTTCAAGTGCCTTGCGCTCGATTAACACAGTGTTTGTTATGAACGATCGCAAGTCGCCTGCGAAGGAAAAAACGCCTGGCCCTGCTAGGAGCTCGCGTACTCTCTCTTCCTTATCGGCTCGAGCTTCTTGAAGGTTCGAAAGATTTTCCTCCACTCGAGTTCGATTGATTGCCCACGCACCTCCCCGATCAGACAGTCTAGAACGCATCCTCTCCTTTACGGCGATTGCTTGGTCAAGTTCGGGTTGCAGTACTTGTTGCAATGTCGACTGCATCCTCTCGATATCGGAGGTAAGTTGATCATACTCCTTGTGAAGTGAGCGCAGCTTCTTGCGAACATCATCCGGTGCATTTGAGGTACGCCTCGTACGGATGAAAGAAGACAGGTCAGCTGCTAACCGATCAGCTACATCAAGTCCGAGTAAGCGACGAATGGCATCGCTAAGTATCTCGTCTGCATCATCGCGCGCAAGGTCTGCAATCTGTTCGCCATCGAAGAAGAAGAACTGAGAGATGCCAGAAGGAATAAGTTGCGATAAGAATTCCTGTGCTTGTTCATCAACTAGCCAAGGCTGATGTGAGTCATTGCTAAAAAGCTGCAATGACTCACGTACCGTGTTGCCCTTGCAGTGCCAAGCTCGCCGTACTCGATATCGGATGGTCTCGCCAAGCCTTGCGTAGCTAAAGACAATTTCTAGCTTAGCGTGGTCAGTTGCAACTAATTGGGTTGGTGAGGTGTGAATCAGTTGCCTTAGGATTGACGCATACTCCTTCTCTGTCAGAGGGATATCAAATCCTTGACGTCCGTACAGGACGAGACGAACAGCCTTCAGAATTGTGGTCTTTCCTGCGCCGTTCAACCCTCCAAAAAGTACGATTGATCGTTTAGATCCGTACTTTGTACGAGGAGCTAAATCAAAAGAATGACTGCCTTTGTACGTGCCGAAGTCGGTTAGGTGGAGTTGCTCAATCAGCATCGCTAATCACCTTTCCGAGGTCATTATATTGTTTTAATAAACGCTGCTCTTGCATGTCGTAACTGCTAATTCGATTAATCCATTCTGACTGTGAAGAAATTGCTTTTTTGTCGTCTGCCCAGTCTCGAGAAAGTAGCTCTCGTAACTCTTTCTGTAAACCGGATCTGCGTGCATGGCCTTGATAAGATATTTCTAGCTCAAGAAGTTTCATCAAGAGTTCTTTGGGGATCTGCCTTTCTTCGCAAAGTTTTGCAATCACGAGAGCATCGTTTCCGTCAAACACGAAGTCATCATCAGTTTGCCACGCGATGTCAGTGGGAAAAACTTCCCGGTAGATCGCTGGAACTGAATCTTCCCAATCAGGCTCGTTGGGATCAAGTCGCCATTGCTTTCGTATTTGCTCGAGCTCTGGAATTGTGATTAGCTCCTGAGCTTCATCTGGATTCGACTCAAATATTGACTTCTGAGTCAGTAAAAGTTCTTTTAAAAGGTATTTTCTATACTCAAGTCGATAAGGTCCTAGTACATGTTTCTCTTGAATAGGCCTTCCGTGATCGCCTTTTTTTATGGAGATTGTGATGGAGCCGTCTCGACGCCTGGCACTTCTAAACTTGTGTTTTAGTGCCGGTTCCGTAGTTTCATAGAGTTCGTTTCGGAAATCACGTAATGGGGTGAGCCAGGTGTTCCCTGTCTCAATAAGGCCATCCATCGCCCGATCTTTGGTAACGACCGTGCATACCCAGCATCCAAATCTTGAGTTGCCGCATGAGGGCGTCGTGGTGTCAATAACGAGTGGGCACTCCCCGCCATTTGATCCTTTGTACAAGTCAAATAGCGCTTGATGGTCACCTCCCCAGGGCGCTGGTCCAGAGAACAGATACTCCCACACATCATCTGCACTCCATTGGTCAATAGGAGTGAATACCAAGGCATGAGGTAGGCTAGTGTGCTTGGCAAGCCGCGAGCCCTCCATGCGATGTTTGCGAATTACCTGCGCTCGTGATGCGCTTTCTTGAATACGAGACCCGAGAACTACAATCACTTCACCGAATGCGGCGACCTTCTCACGAATAAAATCGCTTGTTGGGTCAATTTTCATGCGCTCGGTGCACCAGCGAAATTGTCGGGTAGGGGCCGGGTAACCTTTACCAATTAAATTAACCCAGAAAGTTTCGTCAATTCGGGGCGTTACTGCTTGGGCCACTTGAATGGGAAGACTTAGCTTAGACGCAGCAATCCGCATTTTGTCTAATGCGTCGTGAATTAAATTCACGACCATTGGCGTTTCGACCAAGGTGTCCGAGGAGACGATGAAAACGGGCTTTGTCCGTTCTAAAGGGGGCAGCTCGATTAGCGTCTCGAAGACGAGCCGACAGACTGCTGTAGAGTCTTTCCCTCCACTGAAGCCGATAACCCACGGACGATTGTCACTCTTGTATATGGCAAGAATATCTTCCTTGCTTGCTATAACGCATTCCATCTCATTAACCTTTGCTGGAGAGTCGCTGCTTGATGGGCAAGAGGGCCTCAAGTTCTAGGTCCGTTGGCGACAATGTAAGGCCTAGATACGATTTGATGTAGTTTGCTGCCAAATGGACATTGGTTGCGGCTTTGCTGATTCTTCCATGCACCATTGCACGCCCCTCCCACACGTTCGTGTTGGCTCGTGACCAGTCGATGTTGCGCAATCGGCGTAAATCGGTTTTCCACTGTTTGGGGCGTCGAGAAAGTAATTCGGAGCCTGCTAATGCTAAAGCTTGAAGCGCGACACCATGTGCGTGAACATACTCTTGCCGTAGTTCAGCTGTTGCTACATCTTTGGTTCTCGCGCGTTGCCAGTCTGGTATTTGGTCGCTAACCGCATCCCAATACTCCTTGGCAACCATTCGCTCTGTAGAATTAACATTGTCCTTGGCGCTTTTACGCAACAAGGCACGACTAGCATGCTTAATGCTGCTTAACGTGAACAGTTTGACAGATCGATTCGAAATGGTTGATTTTTCCATCTCGGTTAAACCGCGAAATGCACGACATTCCGATGCCAAGTACCGAGCGAGCTCGGAGCTTGGGTCGCGATGGTCATATAGAGTTGAAAGGGAATAGCTTGGCCGGACAGCATATTTATTAAGGTCGGCAAACATTTGTTGGCTTCGAACCAAACCTTCATCCCCAAAAAAGAGAACGGGGACATTGTCTTGACTCAACGCGGGGCTTTCCTTAAGCGCTTCCTCTATTGCTGCACGCCGATGTTGGCCATCGTTAATCAAGATGCGAGCGCCCATTGGTATCTCTAAAACCCCGACGAATTGATTTCGTTCTGGATCGTGTGGTGCAAAACGTAGTTGACCATCCACTGATGCGGTCAGCGCAGAAAGGATATAAGAATCTGGATTGCCAACTAAATACTGAGCAATCGCTGGCACTCGGCTTTTATTGAGCGTTCGCTGAGCGCGCAATTCCGCGGGGACCTCCTCTTCGTCGAACATAAATAGCTTAGGAATCATGCGAAGTGGACACATCGCTATGAAAAACGGCCGTTTTCCCTGAAAGCCTTGTACTGCGGGGAAGCTGTGAAAGTAGCCCTGATCGTCCATAATTTCTCTTTGGTTGGAAGTGAAATTATAACTTCCAAATTAGGTGTATGGAAGTTTATTTCACACACAAGGGCAAATCTATAGATTACGCGGGCGGCAGGCCTTTATACAAGCAGGGCGTCGTGCTAGATTAAGTGGGCGTGAGCGCGACTTCGACCATCCGTTTTCGTTCAATGAGTACTTCGAGGATGGCCTCTAGCGCGGCGAGAAACTCTTCAGGATCGTCGGACATTGCTGACTGAGGGAGTTCCCCAAGCATAGCTGTCGCTGCTGAGATTGCCTTGCGCCAGTCCTTCGGCTTTGGCACGTTGGCTGTTGCTTCATTTCGAGCCTGGTCAATCGTCAGTTCGAATGAGTCAATTTGGCTTAATAACGACCAGTGCTGATTTTCGATGAGATATGCTAACTCTTTGATCTGTCGAGGGTCGTGAATTCTACGTACGTTGCCATGCTCATTGTCGGGTGTAATCCATGAATAGAAGCGTTTGCAGTTCTCGACGTTCTTAAATGAACGCGTGTTATCGCTCCACCCCAACCAGTCCTTAAGTGAGTTCGTGCGATGAACTGCTTCGAAAAGGGAAAAATAATCGCTCCTCGCTTTCTGACCATAGTCTTCGTCTGCGGCCATCTGTGCAAGGGCTTTGTAGGGTCGGTAGAGTCTACCGACAGCTACAGCCGAAAGGCCAAACTGTTGGCCAGTCTGCGACATTGATTGGCCCATTCGATCTATGCGATCGGCGATGAGCTTAGCCCGCTGTGCTGGCTCCCAGTTGCGGACGCCGTTGATGTGGCGGATACCTTGCAGTACCCAGCTGATATCCTCTCCTCCGTCCCCTTTGTAGACTAGGGCCTCTATCTCATGTGTCTGGGCCATGAGTCGTTCGAGTTGCTCAGTGGGAATTTGAATGTCAAACGATAGGCCTTCGGCAATATCCTGACGAAGTCGGGAGAGTGCTCGGAAACGACGATTTCCTTCAACTATGACGTACTTGGCTGGGGTGCCTTGAATCTGGCGGACCACAATGCGATCTAGGGGCAAAAAACCGTTATATAAAATACTGTCATAGAGAGCATTGACGCCGTGGTTGTGATTATCAATTTCGTCACGCGTTCGCTTTTGAACTGGAGGTAGAGTGATGCGCTCGTCAGGGATGGGCTTGTGGGCTGCTCCGGTCCAGAAGCGAGGATTATTCGGATCGAGATAAATGTCCTCTACGTTAATGTGATGGACGGAAAGCTGTTCTGTATACATCGCCTTCATCCAGTTAAGTCTTACGCAGCCGGATGGGCAGTCTGACGTTGTCGTCGCCACGGGCAGTGGCATAGCGTGTGCGCAGTTTGGCGGTATCTACATCGAGCCCGAACATGTATTTGAGCAGATCTCGAGTAAGCGCTTTGTTGGCGACAATCATCTTTTCTGTTGACGGGTTCCAGAGCACATCGCGGTAGGGGCGTTCGTTGAGTTCAACTGGAAGGTCGCCGAGCCATTTGACTGCATCAGGCAACGTCAATTCATGCTTTTTGGCAACGTCGACGGCTAACTGTGTGAAGATGTTTAGTCCTGCTGGACGGAAAAGAATATGTCCGCCATGGGGGCCGCGGTGGTGCTGGGTGATTAGTGCGGGCTCCGTGGCTTTGAATAGATCATTGACAGGGGGAAACGCTGCTGCAATTGCCGAGAAATACCGGATGGCGAATGCTTGGAATTTTTCCAGCTCGTAATCCGAAGGTCGGAAGAACCTCAGTGTGGCATCTTTGGTGCCGACGCCTGCTTTGAAGCGGAAGGCAATCTTTAGCACATCATAGAGATTGGCGATGGTTGTGAGGCTGACTCGGTTTGTCGCTGGCAGGTTTTCACCAGATGCGACGAGAATTTTGGGATGACGGAACCACTCATTTTCCTCGACGAGTCGCCGGACGACGATCGCCATTGAGTCGTCTTCATCTAATGCGATGATGTCGAGCTTCTTGACAGCACGGGCTGTCTTGTTCAGTGTGGTAAACAGGCGGCGTGTCCGAGCTGGTTCTTCCTGTGCATGGGCGATGAAAATAGCGGTCACACGCTCTTCACCACCCGAGAAATCTTCACCGCACGCACGTTTGATGCCTGCGAGTCTGTGCTGACCGTCAACTGCAAAAATCTGCTCGTCACCGTTGAGACTGAGAAATCCCATGGTGTCGAGCGCCTGCTCGTCAAGAGTGGCACGGTGAGCCTTCTGGGATATAGCACGTAGGTTACCGACCTCAAGCCATTCGGGACTGCCATCGTAGGTCGCAAGAACTAGTGCGTTGAAAAACCGCTGTGGTGTTTGCTTGAGATAAGTACTTATTTCTTCCGAGCGTCCAGTTTCAAGTTGTCGCTGTATGAGTTTAGAGAGGGCTTTATCTGCATGGATGGTATCTGCATATTCAACGCGTTTGGCGATTTCGTTTAATGGAACGAGGCAGGTGTAATATATCCAGTCGCCCATACTTCCGCGCAATGCGGGTAGCATAAGAGGCTCTGCTTTCGTGGGCACGCTAGTTGGTATTTTTTTTGTCACCACGCTGACCTCCTTGTGCGGCCGTACTCGCCGCTGAAATCACGCTCATTAATGGGCGGGTCCACTGCGTCGAGAAACTCGGTTTCCAGTGCTTCTAGATTTATGGCGGGATCAGGAATGGGTACGAAATTGAAAAAAAGGTGGCCTTTGAACCGTAGCAGCATATCGAGTACTTTAGGTCTCTCGTCTAGCCTGCGCTGACCTTGCAGATACTGCGAAAACCGGCTTCGCAAAGTCGCTGATGATTTGTTGCCTGTGATGCCCATATAAAGAATCATACCGTGCGTAGGTAACTCGGATGGTTCAAGTCTTACGGTGAAGACATAAATGCCGCGGATCTCTGGAATATGCGGGCGAGATGATGCCAAAAAACGAGCTACGCTCCAGCTCAACGTGCATGGTGTACGAAATTGTCGCCATCTGGCTATGTTTAAGTGAAAACTATGGGTATGTTCTTTCTTTTGGGCCGTTGCTGCCAGTATGTCTCGTCCGTTGCGCTTTTTCACCGCCACGTCTCCCCCTTCATTCCTCGAAATTCATACTGAATATTACGACAGGTAATCGATTTTATGAACCGTAGCGTGCTTGGGTACTTCTGTTACAGCAATGCTGATAACTGTTTGTCGCTTGTTCAATACCAAATAGATCTGAAGGCCTTCTTGTAAGCTGAACCTTAGATGCCCAAGCAATGTGCCAATTTTCTTGGCTTGGTGGATGGCACAGGCAAAGAGCGTGTCATCCTGGGCAATCAATGGGAGCTAAGGTGGCGATAGCAAGCTATCAAAATAATTGATCCTGAAATGCGTTTGTGCGTCCCCGGCTCTATGGCCGGTCGCGCTCTCGTGCTTCGCATCGAACCCCTTGCTGGGTTTCGCCCCATGCAGGCTTCCATCGTTCCCTCGTTGCGTCCGGCCGACGCCTACGGCCCGGCTTCCCACTTCGGGCCTGCGCGCTTCGTTTGCGTGCGGTTAGCACACGGAGATGGTCGTTGCCATGGCCGCCGTCTTTCCCTGACTTCATAACCTTATTCGCGCCTGTGGCCCACGGCCACAAGCCGTCAAGGCGCACAAAGCTGTTTTCTCGGCGTTCGCCTGTGGGCCGCACTAACCCTGCGCTTGTCTCCTTGACCCCCCTTTTTCCGCGTGCTCCTGACCATCATGGGCGATGAACTTCGGGAAGACGGAGGCAACAGGGCCAACCCGGCTGCTCGTGCCGACTGCACAGAACAGCCGGAAGGCTGGGCTCCGAATCTTGGAATTCGGTGTGCGGTTCAACAACAAGCTTTTTTGTCAGGAGAACGACATGTTTGCCAACCGTTTCGCTTCACATTCCACCATGCTGCGTAGCGACTATCCACTGTCAGACGATTAAACTCACGGTGTAGCACCATCCATCTTCGCGGAAGCCCCACACCAAAGTCGTTCCGACAAGTACAGCTATACCCGTGCTGTGCAAGGCGTTGATTGCGACGTGCGCCTAAACCGTCCCCTGTGGCTGCTGGCCAATGGCCTGCGCCAGTTAAAAGCCTGACCCGTTCCCCGCAGTAAGGGCGGTTTCCCCTTCATTCCTTGTTTTTACACTTGATTGGAGTTATCACCATGAACGCAATTACCATCACCGAACCGAAGCCCAAGCTATCAACACCGCCGTAGCCGTGTCGCTGCAAGCTGCTGACCCAACCTAGAATTTGATTCTTGAGCCTTTCAAAGCAGGTTCTACGCACCGCTAGCCGCAACGTGCGTAAGACGGCGCTACCGTCTATCCTTGAACCGGTTGCATCTATTCGATGTGTCAGCTTGCTGCAAAACTTGATCGTGACGCCTGCGCCGTATGGGGAGCGTTACGAAGTTGTGGGGGAGGGGAGCAAAGTCTTGCCGCTTTGAAATTGCTGGCGAAAAAATGCCAGATTACTAAGGATTGGGAAGTGCCTTTCCTACAAGTGGCCGATGGTTCGGCGCGAACCGCCAGCCTGATCGAAAGCGTGCAGCGTGAGGACATGCACCCGGCAGACCAGTTTGAAGCCTTTGCCGCGCTGGTATCCAAGACTGAAAACACCAAACTGACGTTTGCGTGTCCAGCGAACTTGAAGGCTGATCTTGATCGCTACGCCTTCTTGCATGCGCAGACTTTTGGAGAGACTATGCTGTAACGCTGATCCCCCTATGTTGGATGCTTTCATGGCTGGGGATAGAGAGTTTAGGGAGCGCAGACGTTGATGAAAAGTAACTGAATTTATGTAAACGTTATAGAATGGGTTGCTGCTCAACTATTGTGGCTACTCATTGAAAGCCGACTGAGATAAGCCACGCTGCAACTATATATAAAAGGTGGTGTATGACTCCAGCTCTAACATTTTCTGAGGATCAGCTTCAACGATTATTCGGGCACGAGGCAGCTGAAGATGAAGACCCTGCGCGGCTTCGAGAGTATTACTTCAAGACTACTACCTATTCTGAAGTTGCGACAGATCTACCTCTAAGAATTCTTGTGGGGCATAAAGGAATTGGTAAATCCGCTTTATTTAAGGTTGCCATTCAGGAAGATCAAGATAGTGGGGTGATTACTGTCCTCATAAAGCCTGATGATGTGGCTGAGCTTGGCACGGATACCAGCGATTTCCTCAAGACAATTAGGGATTGGAAAGTTGGATTGAGGCAAATTATTGCAAAGAAAGTACTAATTTCTGTTGGCGTGAATGAAGACTCCCTGGTTGATAAGCTCAAGCAGTATGGAGGTTCTTTAGTTTCATTTTTTGATGATGTATTTGATGGGTGGATGAAAGATGCTAAGCGGGTAACTCAACCTGCGAAGCAGGTGCTGATCGATACCTACCTTCAAAAGAACCGTATTTCTATATATATCGATGATTTAGATCGAGGTTGGCAAGGAAGGAAGCAAGACAATGCTCGGATTTCTGCCCTTCTTAGTGCAGTTCGAGATCTTTCGTCAGAAAGCAGAGGACTAAATTTCCGTATAAGTCTGCGGTCTGATTGAATCGGCCAGCCTTTTATAGACTATTTTTTGCCTCAGAAAAATATTGCCGTTCGTAGTTTACCGGCGAAAGGTTGGCTGCATAACCATGCCGCCGAATCGGGTTGTAAAACATTTCTATGTAATCAAAGATATCCTGGCGTGCCAATCCCCTGTTGCTATAGATTCTACGTTTGATGCGTTCGCGTTTAAGCAATTGGAAAAAGCTTTCGGCAACCGCATTGTCGTGGCAGTTGCCGCGTCGGCTCATACTAGGCTGTAAGTTATGGGCAGCCAGAAACGCGGCCCATTCGTAACTTGTAAACTGGCTGCCCTGATCCGAGTGCACCATGACAGTTTGCTTGGGCTTGCGTCGCCATACCGCTGCCAGCAACGCCTGCAAAACCAGGTCTTTGCTCATGCGCGAATCCATCGACCAGCCCACAACCTGACGCGAAAACAAGTCCACGACGACAGCCAAATACAACCACCCTTCGTAGGTGCGGATATAAGTAATGTCGGTTACCCAGGCCGTGTTTGGCGCTGTCACATCGAATTGCCGATCAAGGAGATTGCTTGCTACGTTATGCACGGAGCCGCCATAAAAGCCAGGGCGGCGACGGTATCCAACCTGAGCACGCCATCCTTGCTTGCGCATCAGGCGTGCCACGCGATGACGGCTACAAGATTCTCCCAAAGCACGTAAATCATGGTGAACTTTGCGATAGCCGTACACGCGTCCACTCTCAAGCCAGGACGGCTTAACCAAGGCCAGCAATCGCTGATCTTCATGATGTCTCGGACTATGGGGTTTGCGTCGCCACGCGTAGTAGCCGCTTACGTGAATATCAAGCACTTGGCACAGGCGACGCACGGAGTATTGGGTCGAGTATTGCTGAATGAACGCGTACTTTAGCCGGATTGCTTGGCAAAGTACGCGGCGGCCTTTTTTAAGATATCTCGCTCTTCTGTTAATCGATTTACCTCAGCCCGAAGCCGCTTTAACTCAGCCGTCTGTGCGTCATCTTGGTCGCGTTGATGTTCCGATTTGCTGTAACGCTTAACCCAAGCGTAAATGCTATGGGTCGATACACCAAGCCGACCAGCAACCTCAGTCACTGGGCGTTGTTGTTCGGTCA
>Ga0098059_1001443_pt1 | contig 11970 bp, 14 predicted proteins | sample 20_taG_FD_92580 | JGI IMG/M metagenome (GOLD analysis project Ga0098059, IMG submission 92580) | Marine viral communities from the Subarctic Pacific Ocean - 20_ETSP_OMZ_AT15318 metaG | ecosystem: Environmental > Aquatic > Marine > Oceanic | place: Subarctic Pacific Ocean | collected 2015-01-19
AAACTCTCTTTATGCGTGCAAAATTGGGGGGTTTCAAAAAGTCCTAGCCAGAGGGAAGAGGCATTTAGGGAATTCCCCACGCAAAAAGGGGTTTACTATTTGTAGGTTTATCTACTTAGTGCCAATGTAAGTTTTAACCCAAACTAAAAAAATGATACACTTTGAATTTGCATTAATAAAAGGCTTTTGCGTAGGCCTTACGATAGATGAGGTTGATGAGGTCGAAACTATTGAGCTGCGTATGTTTTTTTTAATCCTATATGTAGGGATAATCTTTGACAATGGGTAAAGGCAGACCACCAAAACCAACAGCTTTAAAAAGGATGGCCGGAACAGACCAACCTTGTAGGATAAATCCTAATGAGATGCAGGTAAGTTTATTGGCAAACATACCCGCAGCACCTATGCCTTTAAGTGAATATGGGCAGCGAGAGTATGAGATTGTTTGCACAGAGCTACACAGCAAAAGGATGTTGCACCTAGTAGATTTATCTTTAGTTACAGCCTATGCTAATGAGATGGGGCTTTATATTGAGATGGAGCAGAAGCTAAAAACACTAGGCCGAATTGATGAGTTTTTTAATGAGGATGGAGCGCTTACTAAAAGACAAGCAAAGCCTGAGCAAAAGATAGCCAATGAAGCCCTAGCTAAAGCATTAAAGATAGCCTGTCAATTTGGATTGACTCCGTCGGCGAGAACTAGGATAAACGCACCCGATATAATAGACAATACTTTTAAATTATGAAAATAACAAACGAGTGTAATATGGAGCTAATGGCTAGATATGAAGATAACTATTTTGATTAGGCTATTGTCGACCCTCCTTATGGTATTGGTGATTTTTCAATGACAAGCAACATTCCTAATAAAAAAGGAATTTCTAAAAAGAGTGGCACTTATAATTGGAATAATGAAACACCTAATAAAGATTATTTTAATGAATTAAAAAGGGTAAGCAAAGAGCAAATTATATGGGGTGCAAATTATTATAATTGCTTTAATAGTAAAGGTGGTGCAATAGTTTGGTATAAAAATATGGGTCATAAAGATTTAAGCCAGTGTGAAATAGCAAGTAAAAGCATAGGAAAAAAAGTAGATTATATACATATAAATTGGCAAGGAGGATTTACACGAAAAAATAGTGGGGGAAGTTGGCACCCTTGTCAGAAACCTATCAAGCTTTATGAATGGCTATTAATGAACTATGCTAAAGAGGGAGATAAAATTTTAGATACTCATTTAGGTAGTGGAAGTATTGCAATAGCTTGCCATAACTTAGGCTATGATTTAACAGCTTGCGAATTAGATATTGACTATTATAATGCAGCTATGAAAAGATTAAAACAACATCAGGCTCAACTTAGATTAATATGAGTAAATACTATTTCGATGAGGAAACAGCTAACAAGGCTGTTAAGTTTATAGAAACTCACTTAACACATACTAAGGGCGAGCTTGCTAAAAAACCTTTTATACTCCAGGAGTACCAAAAGGAACAAATTATAAAGCAGCTATTTGGATGGAAAAACAAAGAGGATGATAGCCGTAAATATAGAACAGCTTTTATTTTCCTACCTAGAAAGAACGGAAAGAGTACACTAGCAGCGGCTATAATATTGACACTTTTATACTTAGATAATGAGTATGGGGCGGAATACTACAGCGCAGCCAATGACAAAGAACAGGCCAAAATTGTATATAGTGTTGTCGCTGATATGGTGCGTAACAATCCAAAGCTAGAGAGCTTTGTAGAAATATTTAAAAATAGTATTGTTTACAATGCGCAGGGGAGTTTTTATAAGGCAATAAGTAGGGAAACAAGTACAAAGCACGGCTTTAATACTAGTGCTTTTATATACGATGAGCTGCACGGAATGAGGGATGATGGTACTGAGAACTTATGGCAAGTATTAGAAACAAGCACAGGGGCAAGAAAAAGCCCTTTATCTATTGCCATAACTACGGCAGGATTTGACCGGTTTAGTGCTTGTTATAGGATGTATAAATATGCTTGTGATGTTAGAGATGGCATAATAGAAGATGCGCAATTTTTACCGGTTATATTTGAGGCTGAGGCAGATGATGATATAAGCGACCCTAAGACTTGGGAAAAAGCTAATCCGGGCTTAGATGTTTCCTTAAAGCGTTCCTATATGGAAAGGGAAATAAAAAAAGCCTTAGCTCAGCCCTCATATCTCAACATAGTAAAGCGCCTCCATCTAAACTTATGGACTGATAGCCAAACTGCTTGGCTTAATGATTTGGATGTAGTAGCTTGTGATGGTACTATAAGCGAGGAGGTATTAAAAAATAGTGTATGCTATGGAGGCTTGGACTTAGCCTCTGTTAGAGATTTAACTAGCTTTGTTTTAGCTTGGAGAATAGGAGAAAAGATAATTGTTAAGCATTGGACTTTTATACCTGAAGATAAATACGAGGGCAGGACAGGGGGTAAGGATGGCATTAATTACCAACAATTTGCCGATTATTTAGAGATAACTCCAGGTAATGTAACAGACTATAATTATGTAAAAGCTAAAATGTTTGAGATTTGTGAAAAGTATAACGTTCAAAGTATTGCTTTTGATAGGTGGAATAGTAGCCAATTAGTTATAGAGTGCATAGAGGAGGGGCTTAAAATGAGTGCCTTTGGTATGGGTTATAAATCCCTTAGCCCTGCGGCTAAAGAGATAGAGGCTAAAGTAATGACAAGCGATTTTATATATTTTAATGACCCTGTAATAAGGTGGCAGTTTGGAAATGTACAGCTAGAAACAGACCCGGCAGGAAACATTAAACCAAATAAAGCAAAAAGCGCTGATAAGATTGATACAATAATGGCTATATGTATGGCAGTAGGAGAGGAGATGTACAGTGAAGCACCTATTGTAAGTAAATACACAAGAGATAACAAAGGGTTTTTTACTATATAAGCTATTGCTTTATACTAAAAAATAATGTAATTTGCAAAAAATATTTTTTTAATGGGATTTTTTGATTTATTCAGAGGGAGCAAAGCTAAGCCGGAAAAGCGCAACTTTTTAGATTATGCTTTAGGAGGTATAACCGGAAAGAATGTAATAGTAAACCCTGAAACTAGCCTAACGTTTAGCGCAGTTTATGCTGCTGTAAGGGTAATAAGTGAAACGATAGCTCAACTCCCTTTTAATTATTATATCAAAACAGAGCGAGGCCGGGAACAATATACAGAGAATCCTCTGTACTTGTTAGCTAATAGTGAGCCAAACCCAATACAAACAAAGTACATATTTTTTGAAACCTTAATAAATACCCTTTTGCTGTATGGTAATGCTTTTGCTCACATACGCAGAAACCAAAGGGGGCTACCTATTGGGCTTTATTTAATCCATCCTGATGAAGTAAAGGTACACTTAAAAGATGGGAATTTAATTTATGAAGTTAAGGAGCAGGGTAATTATGATGCCTCTGATATTATACATATTCCTGATATGGCTTTAGATGGTATTATAGGCCAAAGCAGAATAAGTGCGGCAAAAGATAATATTGCTTTAGGAATTGCAGCGCAAACCTACGGAAAGGAGTTTTTTGAAAGTGGTGCTAAGGTAGGTGGTGTATTAACTCATCCAGGTCAGTTAGGCCCGGAAGCAATGCAAAGCTTATCGCAGCAATGGCATCGCACCTATCATAGCGGTTATGGTGGCTCTTTTAAAACAGCAGTTTTAGAGGAGGGGATGAGCTACAAACCTATACAGCTTAGGCCTGATGAGGCACAATTTTTAGCAACTCGTAAGTTTTCTATTTTAGAGGTGGCTCGTATCTTTAGAGTGCCGCCGCACCTATTAGCAGACTTAGACAGAGCTACGTTTTCAAATATAGAACACCAATCTATTGAGTATCTTAATTTCTGTATTACTCCTATGCTTAAAAAGATAGAGCAGGAATTTAATAAAAAGCTAATTTTTGAGAACGATAAAGGAGGCACTTATTTTGAATTTAATACAACTGCTCTACTACGAGGAGATAGTAAAGCTAGGGCTGAGTATTATGCTAAGTTATTTAGTGTAGGAGCAATAAGTCCAAACGAAATAAGGCGCAAAGAAAATATGAACGATAGTGTAGATGGGAATAAATACTATGTTCCTATGAATATGATAGCAACAAACGAAAAGCAAGGCGATGAGTAAAGATTTAGAAATAAGACAATTTGACTGCTCAGAGCTAAGAGCAGAGAGAACAGAAGCAGGAGAAACTATTGTAAGAGGTTATGCTGCGGTATTTGACCAATTAAGCGAGGACTTAGGAGGGTTTAAAGAAAAGATAAACAATAGAGCTTTTGATAAGGTGTTGGAGAACGATGTAGTAGCTTTATTGAATCACGATAACAATATAGTTTTTGGAAGAACAAGCGCAGGGACTTTAAAGCTCTCTGTAGATGAGAGGGGTTTAGTAAGTGAGATAACTATGCCAAACACACAAGCAGCAAAGGACACTATAGAGCTAATGGAGAGAGGAGATATTTCTAAAATGAGCTTTGGTTTTTATGTTGATAAAGATAAATGGGAAGAAGATAGCACAGGTTTTGTAAGAGAAGTAAAGGAGGTAAAAAGGCTTATCGACGTGAGCCTAGTTACGAGACCGGCTTATTTGCAAACAAGCGCTGCAGTCCGCTCTTTAGACCATCACAGAGAAGTTACTAAGGACAATGTAAAAACTCGCAAGAGTAAATTAACACTATTAAAACTAAAAAAGTGAACAAGACACTAAAACAATTAAGAGAGGAGCGCCAGGTTTCATTGGATGAGATGACAGCGCTAATTAATGTAGCTGAGGCGGAAGATAGAAACCTCACAGATGATGAGCAAAAGTCTTTCGATGCTACAGAGAAAAATGTAAACGATTTGGCTAGTAGAATAGACCGCTTAGAGCGTTCTTTAGAATTAGCTAAAAATAACCCTGTTTCTTTCAATACTCAGGATGTAGCTAAGACAGATAAAGACTTAAAACGCTTTTCTTTTGGTGCAGTAGCTCAAGCGGCTTACACCGGTAAAATGGATGGAATTGTTAAGGAGATGGACACGGAAGCTCGTATGGAAGCTCCCGGCTCTATGTTTCGGGGGATAGCAGTACCGGCATCGGTTTTGCAATCTCGTACAGCTTTGCCTGGAGCAGCATCAGAGGCAGCAGGAACAGAGGTAGGGTCTTTTGTTGACCAACTACAAGCAAATTCTGTACTTGCAGCAGCAGGGGCGAACTTTTACACAGGCTTACAAGCTGACCGCAAATTTCCTATTGTTTCAGGAGTAACAGCAGCCTTTTTCGCTGAGGGTGGTGGCGATGGAGCTAGTGAAGCAGGTAATTTAACTAACATCACGCTACAACCTAACAAGTGTATTTCTATGGTAGGAATGAGTGCAGAGTTATTAGCACAAAATCCGGCAGTAGAAGCAGCTTTACAACGTAACTTAGCATCTGCAATTATGGCTCAATTTGAGCAAAACTTACTTGCAGCAGCAGACCAAACAGCAGGTGGCCCGGCTTCAATTTACGCAGATGTAACTGAGGGAACAAGTGGAACAGCAGCAGTAACAATAGCTGATATTTTAGCTTGTGAGAGTTTAATTTTAGAGAATAATGTAAATGCAGCTGCGGCTCGTTTTGCTTATATCTTTAATGGCTCAGCTTTAGGAGCTGCAAAAGGTTTAGCAGGTGCTAACTATGTAGCAGGCTTTATGGATAATTTCCAAAAGACTATAAACAATACTCCTTACCACGTAACAAGTAACTTAGGTGCTGCGGCAGATGGTACAGCAGGAGCGGGAGATTATGTAATGTTTGGGGACTTTAGCGATATGCACTTAGGCCAATTTGGTGGGATGTCAGTATTGTTTGACCCTTACACAAATGCAGCTAAGGGCTTAGGTCGTTTAGTAGTAACTACTTTACTAGATGGTAAAGCAGCAAGAACTGCACAAACGTTCTCAAGATTTATAGACACTAACTCATAAGAGTTTAGATTAATTAATTAAAGGGGCGGTATAAAGCCGCCCTTTTTTTAACCCTTTAACAATGGCACAACAGGCAAAAGTTAGCGCATATAGTGGCACAGAGCTTATAGATTTAACAGAGGCGAAAGCTTATTTAAGGGTGGACTTTGCTACTGATGACACTTATATTACAGAACTTATAAAAATAGCTAGGCTGCAAGTGTTAAGAGATACTAACGCTGTAGCTGTAAGCTTAGGAATTACAGAGTATTTTACAAAGTGGCAAGATTGCTATTATTTACAATACGCAGGAAAAGTTACAACACCTGTTTTAAAATATTACAATAGCTCTAATGTATTAACAACATTAACTGAAAATACAGATTATAGAGTTATTAATTATATGGGGATGCCAAAGGTAGAAATGATTAATACCTTTACCTTATATGATAGGATTGATGCAATCGAGTTTTCGTATGATATTGCGCCTGATACAGATGATGTTGTAAGAAATTTGAAGATTGCTATGTATATGCTTATTCAGCACTTTTACGACAATAGAAGCCCTGTAAGCTATCTAAAAGTGGATGAGATGCCTTTAGGCTATAGAAATATAGTAAACCAATACAAAAACTATAAGTGGTAAATGAATCCAGGAGAGTTTAGATATACAACAACAATAAACGTAAAAGCTGAAACACAGCAAACGGATTTTGGAGATTTTGCGACAACATCTACTACTACTCACACTAGATTTGCTAAAGTGAAGTGGTTGCCAGGAAGTGAGCAGGTTAATGCTGAGGTTGTTAGTCTTATTAAAAATGTGGAATTTCTTTACAGATTTGAAAGTATTACAGAGCTAATTGATAGGATAGATACGATTACTTATAACAGCGAAATTTATTTTATAAAAAGCGTAGAGTTTAAAGGCCACGCTAACCAACAATTAGTAGCTATAAAAGCACATACAGCAGAAAATTGATAACACCATTAACATCAATAACAGGAGATAAGGAGCTTGATAGAGTTTTAAAAGCACTAGGGCGGGAAGCTATTAAGGACAGCCAAATAAAGCAAGGGCTTAGAAAAATAGCAAAACCTTTTATTCAAGATATTAGGAAAAATATAAATGATGTTACTAAAAATTTATCTAAGTCGATAGGAATACTAAAAAAAATAAAAAGTAAAAAGGGAAAGCCTTTTATAATAGTCGGGCCTAGATATTACGGAAGCTTTAAAGGTTATCACGCTCACTTAGTAGAAGCAGGAAATACTTACTACGATGTTGAGTTTAAAGACCAAAGAAACATTGAAAGGGCATACAATAAAAATAAAACAAAGGCGCTAACTGATTTAAATAAAGAAATTGTTAAGCTATTAGATAAGAAACTAAAAAAGCTAAAAGGATGAGCGCAACAGAAGGCTTAAAAATAGGTAAGGCAGTATTTAACATACTTAGCAACAACTCAAACCTTTTAAGTGTTACCGGAATGAGTGCGGCAAAAATACAGCCCGCACCAATGAAAGAGCAGGGTAATGCTGATGTAGGTGTGTTGTACGAGTTTGACGCTGTTAACCCGGTAAATAGAAAGCGAGAGTTTAGGTTAGAAACCGCTCCTCTTTATATAGTAGACTTTACCTGCGAATGTATTGCTAGGGATTACAGCACAAGCGTAATTCTAGCCGATGCAGTAGGGACAGCCTTACAGGTTGCGGCAAGTGGCACCTATAATAGTGTAAAAGTAGATGGGATTACCTTAACAAGTGCTAACGAACTTTATAACAAAGAAAGAAGATACTACAGCAAAAGCCTTAGCTTTCAGGCTAGAGTATTGCTTTAAAACTATATATTTATTAAATTGCAACTAAAATAACACAAAATGGCAACAGGATTAGTAAACGGAACTGATTTAATTTTAAAAGTCGGTACAGCAGCGGCAAATGATGTAATAGTAGCTTACTCTACTAGCTGCTCATTGGAGCTATCTATGGATGAGATAGACCAAACAAACAAAGATAGCGCAGGGTGGAAGTCTATAATAGGCGGGTTGCGCTCTTGGAGTGTATCTTGCGAGGCTCTTTACCAAAATGAAGCTGAAGCAAGTAAAAAGGCTTATACTGATTTTTGGAATCATATAGGAGATGCTACTTTAGGCCGAACAAAAGTTTATATTGAGCTTTCAGTAACAGGGGCAAGTTCAGGAGATAGTAATTTTTTCTACTCAGGCGACGCTTATGTAACTAGCTTAAGTGTAAACGGCGGAACAGAAGACCAAGCTACTTACAGCGTTACAATGACAGGTAGTGGAGCGTTAGCACAGACAGCAGTTTCGTAATATATGAAAGCGACACCGGTAATTATTGCAGGTAAGGATTACCCTGTAAAATATGGCTTTGCAGCTCTTAGAGCTTTTAGCGATGCAACAGGGACAACTTTAGGGGCTTTAGGTACATTAGGCGAAAGTATGACCATTACTCAGGCTATAGCTTTGGTATGGGCAGGGCTTAAAGATGGCGCTAGAGTTACCAAGATAGATTTTACCTTAGATATTGATGATGTAGCTGATTTGCTAGATGAGGATGAAAAAGCTATGGAGAAAGTTCTAGCTGTATTTTCGGATAGCCTAGCTAATTCCGGTAAGAAAAAAAAAGCGAAAAAGGTGTAAAAGCTAACGCAAGGCCTAACGCTTCGACTTTTGACGATTTAGAAGCTGTAGGCTTTGGGTGGCTAAACCTAAGCCCTGAGCAGCTTTATGATTTAACGCCTAGAGAGTTTGAAAACAAACTTACAGGCTTTGAACAATTAGAGCAACAAAGAGAGCGGGAACAATGGGAGCGCTTTAGATTATTAGCAAGCACTCTACTTACTCCGCACACTAAAAAGGGGAGAGGTATAAAACCGCAAAAGCTTTGGCCTTTTGAGTGGGATAAGAAAGCTAATAAGGTAAGCAATAAAATGAGTAAGGAGCGCTTAGAATATTTAAGCAAGAGAAATAATCTTTTAAAAGATGGCTAAAAGTGTAAATGTAAGGTTAGGCGCTGATATTACTGATTTTCAAAGTAAGATGAGGAAAGCTCAAAAGGGCTTTAAAAACGCTGCATCCTCATTAAAAAAGACCGGTAAGGCGATGACAATGAGCCTTACATTGCCTCTTACTGCGTTTGCAGCAGCTTCTATAAAAGCCTTTGATACACAAGCCAAAGCAGAGGCTAAATTATCTACAGCCCTAAAGGGCAACAAAAAAGCCTTTAAGGAACTCACAACCCAAGCAAGAGAACTGCAAAAGGTAACCATCTTTGGAGATGAGGAAACCATTGCAGCTCAATCTATGTTAGCCTCTATGGGACTAGAGGAAGAAGCTATTAAAAGGCTCACTCCTCTTATTCAGGATATGGCTACCGCTAAAGGTATGAATCTAAGTGCTGCGGCTGACCTGGTTGCCAAGTCCGTAGGAAGTAGCACAAATGCACTTAGTAGGTACGGAATACAAATAGAGGGCGAGGTAGGAAGTACAGAGCGATTAAATAGCGCAGCAGAGGCTTTAAGTGAACAGTTTAAGGGACAAGCTAAGGCAGCAGCTAAAGCAGGTGCAGGGGGCTTAAAACAGCTTCAAAACCGCTTTGGCGATTTAATGGAGCAGGTAGGGCAAATGCTTATACCTGTTTTGGAAACCTTAATGGATTGGGTAGATAAAGGTATTACTGCTTGGACTAACTTAGATGGTAGCTTAAAAATCGCTATTGTTACCTTAGCGGGAATATTAGCAGCTTTAGGCCCGGTAGTTACTTTATTTGGTACATTAGGGACAATAATAGCTTTTATTACTAGCCCTATAGGCTTGGTAATTGTAGCAATAGCAGCATTAAGCGCAGCAATTATATACTTGTGGGATAATTGGGCGGCAGTAGTAGAGAGAATATCTGATGTAGGATGGTGGCAAAATGCTCTGATAGATATGATAAATTTCTTTATTGAGCTTAACCCTTTTAATTTAATGATAGAGGGCTTTAATAAGGTTTTATCTTTCTTTGGAAAGGCAGAGCTACCTAACCCTTTTCAATCATTACAAGACAGCATATCTACACTAAAAACAGAAACAAAAGAGTACCAAAACGAGTTTGGAAGCTTTGGGGATGCTGTAAGTAATGCGGCCAATACTGCTAAAGATGCCCTTTTAGGTATGGGTAGCGCTTTAGGTGTAGGTGGTGGTGGTGGTAGTACCGGCGGCGGTGGCGGTGGCGGCGGTGGCGGCGGTGGAAGTTCTGATGATGGCTCTAGCGGTGGCGGTAGTGGGATTATTCCAAAGCTAACAGATATGCAGAAGAAACTAATAGCTCTAAAAGATGCAGCTCAGGAGTTTGGTTTAGCAATGGTTAAGGATTTTGCAGGTAGTATGAGCCAGGCAATAGTTAGCGGAGATAACTTTTTAAAATCTATAGGGAGAATATTTACAGACATAGCTAAACAGATAGCAGCAATGATAATACAAGCGGCTATATTAGCTGCTATTTTCTCAATGATACCGGGTATGGCTGCTGTTCAATCCGCAAAAGGCCCGACTGATTTCTTAGGATTACTTACAGGAAGCTTAACAGGTAAGGCTAGTGGAGGCTCTGTAATAGGTGGCCAACCTTATATGGTAGGGGAAGCCGGGCCGGAGTTATTTATGCCAGGCCAAACAGGTACAATAATCCCTAATAATAACTTAGGAGGCGGTGGTTTAAGCGGTAGCTTTACTGTAAGCGGTAGTGATTTAGTTTTAGCTATAAACAACCAAATAGCAGAGGACACAGACGGAGCAGGCGCAACATTAACCCAAACAAGTATAGCATAATGAGCGCATTATACTACGAAAGTATTTTTAAGTCTGATTTGAGCGTTACTTGGAAAGTACGCATAAAAGCAAAAACCCTAACAGCAGGAAACGACACAGAGTTTAAGCTAACTAAAAAAGGTTTTACTTTAAAATATGAAAAGGGCGCAGATTTAAAGCTAGCAGAGGTTAAGCCTAGTTTGCTATCTTTTGGCTTTATAATTGAAAATAACACAGATAGGGATGAAATATTTACTATTCTAAACACAGCAGAGGGAGAGTTTTATATTGAAATAGTAAAAGATACTACTACTTGGTGGACGGGGTGGGTAAAACCGGCCTTTGATAATTACCAAGATACAGCTTACCCTTATGTAGTAAATATTAAAGCTACTGACAGCCTTAATAGATTATTAAATAAATACAATAATGCTATAAGTACCGCAGGGGCTAACGATTATAAAGATTTATACAACCCCTTAAAACTATTCCTAGATACTTTTGATATTACAAGTTTACCTTTAAACGCTTTCCCTGTAGGCGCTTTGTTTAAATATTGGCCTCAAAATTTAGCTTATAGCACATCTACAAACGCACTAAGAGAAATATTTTACAATAGAAATACCTTTGTAGAAAACCAAGTAGACTATAATGGTGTTATTAGTAGTTATCTACAAGAGCTAAAGGGTGTATATAAAAGCTTTAATATAAAATTAATATATTCAGCTAATAAATATTGGCTCATTCAAGATACCGGCTTAGATGATGACGACCCTTATGTATGGTTATCTGATAGCGCCGACCCATCCGGAGTTACAGAGTGGAGGACTGATAACCAACCATTTGTACAACCTTTAACAATAGACAATACACAAGCTGTAACGGGTGGAAATGGGATAATGTTAAGCGGGGCTAATTTTAGGCTAGACCCTGAATTAAACAGCGTTAGGGGTCGATATGTAAAAGGAAACACTTTTGCTACATTTGACACAGATAATGCTTATAGCTCCTTAACTACCATAGGGTTTGTTAATCAAGGCTTAACACAATTAAACCTTAACTTAAATGTTCAGGTTGTAGATAAATGGGCGGCAGCATCCGTAACTCCTCACGCTTCTCAAGGTTATTTTATGACAGGTGTTGTTACTTGTCAAATGAGGGTAGGTAATAAATATCTTTCAAGTAATGG
>Ga0098059_1001444_pt1 | contig 11968 bp, 10 predicted proteins | sample 20_taG_FD_92580 | JGI IMG/M metagenome (GOLD analysis project Ga0098059, IMG submission 92580) | Marine viral communities from the Subarctic Pacific Ocean - 20_ETSP_OMZ_AT15318 metaG | ecosystem: Environmental > Aquatic > Marine > Oceanic | place: Subarctic Pacific Ocean | collected 2015-01-19
CTTTCTGCTTCGGTCTCGGTGCCGGGCTTGGTATTACTTATGTGGAAATACCAGGCACGGACACCCCGTTTATTGTCCATGTCCGTTCAATGGGATTTGAGGAAACGGTGTTCTCTACACTGGGCGTGCCGTTTCGCTGGGAAACTTGGCAAGATAAATGTGCTGCCGCCGATGCGCTGGATGCCCATCTTGATGCGGGGCGGCCTGCGCTTCTCTTAACTGATATTTTTTACCTTCCTTATTTCAAGAGCAGTACACATTTCCCCGGTCACGCCATCGTCGCCTGGCAGCGAGCCGAGAAGGGCGAGACGATGCTCGTTAGCGATACCGAGCGCCCAGGGCTTTTAGAGGTGCCTCGTGACAAGTTGGTTGAAGCCAGATTCTCCTTGTCGCCACCCTTTATCCATCATGGTTCATTGTTCGCACCCGAAAGTGTTTCGGTTCAGGTGTCTGCCGATAACGTGCGCAGTGCGATTGTGAAGAATGCAGATAATCTCCTGCAAGGAAGCAGGAATCACGGTATTCAAGCGCTAACAACTTGGATCCAGGAACTTCCTCGCTGGAAGGCAGTGGATAAATGGCAATGGTTGCTCCGTTTCGCCTATCAAGTGATCGAGAAGCGTGGAACGGGGGGCAGCGGCTTTAGAGCGATGTATTCAGAATTTCTCGATGAAGCGAGTGAAATTGTTCCTGAAATACATGAGGCAGGCTTGGTCGAGTTGATGCGAACGAGTGCTGCGGCATGGTCCGCTCTGGCTGATTGTCTGCGAAAGGGGTCCGAAAGTGAAACATTCCCAGAAGAGGCAATAACGGACGCCATTGAATCTGTGCGTGTTGCAGAGACCCGGTATGCGGATGCCGCTTCAACATTCTGATAAAAAGTTGCTAACTATGACAGCTGAGACATCACTCCCGAGAGAACTGCTTGCCGCAAAGGCTTTTTTTGGTTCAGGGCATCCGTTGTTCAGGGTTTTTGGTATCGCAATGGATGACATTACCAAAGATGGCGCGGTAATGAGCATGCCTTGTGTGGAAGAGGTTTGTGATCAACAGGGAAAGCTTCATCGGGGAGCCATCGCTACCTTGCTTGATACGGCATGTGGTTTGGCGATTTTTGTGCGCCTCGGCGACATGCGCCCAATTGCGACAATTGACTTGCGCGTTGATTTCATCGCTAAACCCGAGGCTGGCGAAGGGGTGGCATGTAATGTCACCTGTTTTGCAGTTGAAGAAAATATTGCTTATGTCCGTGGAGAGGCATTTGGGCGTGATGGCGGCAATTTGCTGGCGTCGGTATCAGGCAGTTTTGCGATAGGAACGGCAGGCCCGTCCTTTGATCAATCTGTGAATCCTAGCAATAAGAGAGCCCCCTCCAAGAAAAAAACAATCGATGATGAAGGAATCATCAGCTTCGAAACAGAAAGGGTAACCGCTCTCTCTACTGTGGTCGGCGATGTATCACCATACGAAAAATTTCTTGGTATGACGGCTTCGGACGATAATGGCGAAGCAACCTATAAAATGCCGTTTCGCGAGCAGCACATTGGCAACCCTCTGATCAAGACTTTTCATGGCGGTATTATCGCAAGCTTCGCGGAGCTTGTTGCTGGCGCGCACTTAACAGCGAATCAGACTGAACAAAATAAGCCAGTATGTTCAAGTATGACTCTGGATTATTTGCGCCCGGCCTTTGCGGGTACGTTGGTGGCCAAGCCGAACATTATTCGTGAAGGAAAGCGCTTCATTGTGGTTGTTGTGGATGTGTTTCTTGATGGCGCCCAGGTTTCCCGAGGTCGCTTCATTTATAAGAGAGCCTTCGCTTCCAGCTAATCCAATCTATAAACAACCCTCCCCCCTTCCTTTTCTGCCTCAATAGAGGAGTTCTGTTATGTATATTTCACAGACTTTGCGCCGTGCGGTTCAATTAAACGGCCAAGGTACGGCTACCGTTTTTGCTGGTCGGCGGCAAACCTGGCGAGAGTTTGAAGACCGTATCGCATGCCTTGCTAACGGGTTGCTAAGTCTGGGCATCAATGCGGGTGACAGGGTTGCCATACTGGCATTAAACAGCGATCGCTACCTGGAGTATTTCTATGCAGTGCCGTGGGCCGGTGCGGCAGTGAATCCCGTCAATATTCGGCTCGCACCACCTGAAATCGCCTATACCTTGAATGACTCAGGTTCTAAAGTGCTTTTCGTTGATGACACCTTTGCAGCATTGCTGCCATCCCTACAGCCACAGCTTGAGTCTATCAAGCATGTTGTCTTCATGGGTGAGGGTGAGTGTCCACAAGGGTGTATTGATTATGAATCCCTTGTCGCCAACGCCGGTCGAATCCGTGACGCCAATGCTGGCGGTGACGATCTGGCGGGGCTGTTTTATACCGGTGGTACCACTGGGCGGTCAAAAGGCGTGATGCTGAGTCATGACAACCTGGTATTCAATGCCCTGAACGTGGTTGCCGAGATGGGCTATGACAGTGACACCATATATATGCATGCCGGGCCCATGTTCCACTTGGCTGATATGGCCAGCACGTTTGCCGTGACACTGGCTGCGGGGACACATGGCATTGTTCCTCGCTTTGATGTTGATGAAGTGCTGGCTTTCATTGAGCAGGAGAAAGTCACGAACACCCTGTTGGTGCCGACCATGGTCAATCTTCTAGCCTCATCTGGGCGCATCGCCAATTACGATGTCAGCAGCATAAAACGCATGCTGTATGGCGCCTCGCCAATGCCAGAGGCGGTATTGATTAGTGCTATGGAACAAATGCCGACAGTGTCATTTGCTCAGGGCTATGGCCAGACCGAAGCCTCCCCAATCATTACCTCACTCGGGCCAGAACATCACATTCCCGGCGGAGAAAAATTACGTAGCGCCGGTCGCGCAGCACTGGGTGTGGAGGTGGTGGTGCTTGATGAAAATGATCAGGTGGTATCTCAAGGTACGGTTGGCGAAATATGTGCGCGGGGACCAAACGTCATGTTGGGTTACTGGGGAATGGAATCAACAACCGCTGATACCTTGCGCAATGGTTGGCTACATACCGGCGACCTTGGCTACATGGACGAGGATGGATTTGTCTTCATCGTTGATCGAGCCAAGGACATGGTAATCAGCGGTGGAGAAAATATTTTCTCTGTTGAAGTTGAAGGTGCCATTTATAGCCATCCTGAGGTACAGGAGTGCGCGGTAATTGGTATTCCCGATGAACGCTGGGGTGAAGCTGTGCATGCAATCGTGGTGCTGCGTGAAGGAGAGCACGCCAGTGAGGCAGAGATTATCGAACATTGCCGTGAAAGAATTGCAGGTTACAAAGTGCCTCGTAGCGTTGATTTTAAGGCAGAGTCGTTGCCGGTGAGTGGGGCAGGTAAGGTGCTGAAAAACGAACTGCGAGCCCCCTTTTGGGAGAGCAACGGTAAACAGGTTAATTGAGTAATTGATGACCTTGTATTGCGAAATTTATTGGCTTGGAGGCTTCCATGAATCTGGATTTCAGTAATGACGAAAAAGAATTTCGTAAGAGTATCCGGCAGTGGATGAAGGAAAATGTGCCTGATGATATTCGGCGCTGTACTGCCCGAGGAGCGATGCCAGACAAGAATATGCAGCAACGATGGGAGCGTTTGCTGGGCAGTCAAGGTTGGCTCACGTCTACTTGGCCAGAACAATTTGGTGGCCCAGGGTGGAGCGCAACCCAGCGGTATATTTTCGATCAGGAACGCGCCTCGGCAGGGGCTCCGCCAACAAGTCCTTTTGGTGTGGCCATGGTTGGGCCGGTGTTATATACCTTTGGTTATGAAGCACAGAAGGAACGGTGGTTGCCCGGCATTCAGCGTGGCGAAACGCTATGGTGCCAAGGTTATTCTGAGCCCAATGCGGGCTCAGATCTGGCCTCGTTAAAAACGCGAGCCACGCGTAATGGCGACCATTATTTGGTTAATGGTCAAAAAATCTGGACGACACAGGCCCATTGGGCAGACATGATGTTTTGCTTGGTGCGAACGGATAGCACCGTGAAACAGCAGCAGGGTATTTCATTCCTGCTGATCGATATGAAAACCCCCGGGCTTGAAGTACGGCCGATTTATTCAATTGATGGGCATCATCACCTTAACGAAGTCTATTTTACCGACGTGAAAGTGCCTGTGGAAAATTTGGTGGGTCAAGAAGGAATGGGGTGGACCATTGCCAAGTTTCTTCTTACCCACGAACGCACCACCATTGCCGGTGTGGCGGATATTCACTACGAAATCAATCGCCTTAAAAGTGCTATCGATGCGCTACCAACGGAAACAGATAAGCAGTTGGCGGTGCGTCGGTTGGCTGGCTTGGAAGTCGATCTTATGGCACTGGAATACACCAACTTTCGCACCGTTGCTGCCACAGATGAAGGCAAGCCGTTCGGCCCAGAATCGTCAGGACTGAAAATCAAAGGCACGGAACTACAGCAAAGGGTTTCCCAAGCGATGGTGGAAATCGGAGGTTTGATGTCTTTGCCATGGGATAACGAGGAGCCCATTGGGGAGCAAATTTTTAATCAGGCCAGTCGCCGCTATAACTTCCTGCGTGCGTGCACCATCTATGGTGGATCTAACGAGATCCAGAAAAACGTGTTGGCGAAGATGTTGCTCGGATTGTGAGGTGAAAAATGGATTTCAAGTTACCCGAAAATACCACCATGATTGCGGATACCGCGCGCCGTTATCTTAAAGACAACTATTCATTTGACACCTACATTGCACAGTTGAATGAGAGTAATCACCTTGAAGCGAATCGCTGGCAGGCCATGAATGATTTGGGTTGGTTTGGCCTTCCGTTTGCTGAATCTGTTGGAGGGTATGGCGGCTCATTGCTTGACGTGTGCGCCATTGTTCAGGAGTTAGGAGCCGCGCTTTGTCTTGACCCTTTTGTCGATTTAATTGTTTCCCCCGGCAAGTTATTGGAGTTCGCCAATACGCCAACATCCTTGGCGTTGCTTGATCGCATTATTGCTGGTGAGGCACGTGTGGCTTGCGGTCTTTATGACCGGCATGCCGGTTATCACGTGCTGAACCCTTCCTTGAGGCTAAACGGAGAACGACTTTCCGGGCAGAAGCACGTTGTGTCTGATGGTGGCGTTGCAGACGCCGTGCTCGTCTCCGCTATGTCTGGTGATGAGTTGGTCATTGTCGCGCTACCTTTCGACGCCTGTGACGTTGAAAGATATCGACTGCTCGATGGAAGCCGTGCTGCCAGTTTGACGCTTGATGATGTGCTCATCACAGACGAAATGGTTTTGTGTCGTGGTGATGCGGCAAAGCAAGCGGTTTCTGCCTGGTTCGATTATCTGTGCGCATTGGACTGCGCACGTATGTACGGCGCCTGCCGAGAGGTGTATCAGGCCACTCTGGAATACGCTCGAACGCGTAAACAGTTTGGTAGAACGATTGGCAGTTTTCAGGTAATCCAGCACTACCTTGTTGATGCGTTTATTGATCTCCAGCAGCTGGAATCCATGCTCTTGATGGTGTCAGTAAAAGGAGAGAGCGCAAACGTCTGTGAGCGCGGGCGCGCGACAGCGGCGGCAAAGGCTTACTACGCAAACCGGGCCGTTGGTATCACTCAGCAAGGTATCCAGATCCATGGTGGCGTTGGTGTTACGGAAGAGCTGAACATTGGCCATTACTTCCGTCTGGTGACACATGCATCATTGAGTCATGGCGACCGAGAGCACCACATGTCACGGTTTATTCAGGCGGGGGAGAAGCAAAATGAAGTCGTTTGATTTTATCGTCGTGGGGGCGGGCTCTTCGGGCTGTGTTCTTGCCAACCGGTTAAGCGAGTGCGGCAAGTATTCCGTTTGTCTTATTGAGGCCGGCCCCCACGATAATAGCGGTTTTATTAATATTCCGTTTGGACTCATCGGTCTAATTAAACAAGGAAAGCGAAACTGGGGCTACGACACCGCGCCACAAAGTCACCTTAATAAAAGGCGCCTCTACTGGCCGCGAGGAAAAACACTGGGGGGCAGCAGCTCAATCAATGCCATGGTCTACATTCGAGGCCAACAACAAGACTATGATGACTGGGCAGCGCAAGGCGCAACAGGGTGGGCGTGGAAAGATGTGCAGCCGGTATTCAATGCACATGAAAACAATGAACAATACTCCGCTGACAATTGGCATGGTGTGGGTGGGCCACTGAATGTTACCCGAGTCAGGGATGTTAACCCGTTAACCCCGCTGTTTATTAAGTCCGGTGAAGAGCTGGGTTATACCCGAAACGATGATTTTAACGGGCCGGAACAGAAAGGCTTTGGCCGGTTTCAGGTAACACAAAAAGAAGGGCGCCGGTGGAGTGCCGCGCGTGCTTTCCTGGATCCTGCACGTGGCCGCGATAACTTGCACATCATGACGGATGTGCAGGTAACCAAGGTGTTACTGGATTGCGGCAGGGCGATTGGCGTCGAAATTTGTGATAGTGATGGTGCTCAATCGGTCATTCGTACGAACAAAGAAGTCATCCTGTCCGGTGGGGCGATCAATACCCCTCAGTTGCTGATGTTGTCGGGTATTGGAGAGCGAGAGCACCTATCGAAAATCGGCATCACCTGTTTGCAAGACTCGCCGGAAGTTGGGGAGAACCTTCAAGATCACCTTGATATGACCGTCATGATCAAGGACAAAAGCCGTCAATCAATCGGCATGTCACCGTTTTTTATACCTCGGCTGATTAGTGCCTTCTACCAGTATTTTCGTCATCGGCGCGGCTTTCTTGCCAGTAACGCGGCGGAAGCAGGGGCTTTTGTCAGCCTGCTCAGCGAGCCGGATCGTCCGGATGCTCAGCTACACTTTTTACCGGCTTATCTTCGAGATCATGGACGTCAGTTGACGCCAGGGTTTGGTTGTACGATTCATGTGTGCCAACTCAGGCCTAAGAGTCGAGGACAGATTCGATTGGCCAATAGCGATCCATTTGCTGCGCCTTTGATAGACCCAAACTATCTTTCTCATCCTGACGATATTCTTGTGCTCCGTGAAGGCGTGAAACTAGCCAGAAAAGTGTTTCACAGTCATTCTTTCAGCTCTGCTTTTGGCGGTGATGACGAACCGGCTTCCAGCGTGGAGAGTGATGACCAGATTGACGCGGATATTCGCCAGCGCGCTGAAACAATCTACCATCCCGTCGGCACTTGCCGAATGGGTAGTGATGAAAAAGCGGTGGTGGATGTCCGTCTGCGGGTAAACGGTGTGAAGGGGTTGCGTGTCGCCGATGCCTCGATCATGCCACTGTTGATCAGTGGTAATACGAACGCGCCATGTATGATGATTGGCGAGCGAGCGGCACAATTCATTCTAGAGGATGCGCAATAAAGATCGGCTAGAGAAAAGCTATGATAAAAGGTGTAATGCCGGAGTTGCATGGAAGCAATTCCGGCATTTTTTTGTGTGTCTTTTAGCAAACGGTGGTGACAGAGTCGTCAACTATTCAGAGGTTCCCTAAACCCCCTTGAGCATTATTATGCCGCCGGATTGCTATACAGCTCATGCAGTTGGCCACCTTCAGCGAACAACTTCTCACGCCACAGTTTTTCCAGCCCTTTGGTGTCATGTTGATCAGGGTGGAAATCCGGCTGAATGAACTCAGGAAGGCGCGAAAGGATTTGCGATACAAACCCGTTACGACCTAGCAAAATATTCAGACCTTTAACATTATCGCTGATGTTGCCGAGCTGGCCGTCTTTGACAAGCATCCAGCTCCAGGTGATGCCCAGCATCGGCAGCAAGACGACCATCGAGGCGAGGGCTGCAGCCACGCGCTCTGTACGGCTGTTACCAATAAGCTCATATACGTCGTAGGCAACAGATTTGTGTTCCAGCTCTTCGAGCGCATGCCACTGCCATATTTTGAGCATTTCAGGGTCTGCCTGGCGTACAAAATTCTCGTCTTCAAGTAGCTGCTCGGCGAGAAGCGCAGTAAAGTGCTCCATAAACGTGGTGGCGGCTAGCCGAGTGCTCGGCGGCAACTTCTCTAGTATGGCCAAGCCAATTTTGACAAACCGATCTGGCGACTGCATGTCATAGCCGTACTCGGCGAGAATCTGGTTCAGCCTGTCGTGCTCTCGTCCGTGAATGGCCTCCTGCCCCATGAAGCCCGATATGGCCGCCCGTAGAGATTCGTCCTTAACCTGACCACGAAAGTGTCTAACGGACTCCATGAAATAGCGTTCACCAGGTGGGAAAAAACCGGAGAGCATGGCAAAGAAAGTCGTTGCTGTGGCATTTCCAGCATAAAAATACTTTGGAATGGAATCCGGAAATTGAAAATTGATATGACGCGGTGGAATGCCCACCAGCGCGCCGCTGAGTTTCTTAATGCTTTTTACCGTATTAGACGAGCGCATATCGCCTCCAATCAATAATGTGATAGTTAAAGAGAAAAATGTCAGGCCATGCCCTGATGCGTTTTTTTATTTTTGCTGCTTTGCTGTTTTTTAAACATAATTTCAAGCAAGCGTTGGTAGCCTGTGGGTATCAGTCTCTGTGTGGTGTCCAGCATGACCGCGTCACCGCCTACCAAAACTCTTCGCCGGTTTTTCCGCACGCCTTTCAGGATGGTTCTAGCGGCAGCTTCGGGTGTGGTCATGGCAATTTTTTCGAACATGCTGGCAATCTCTTCTTTGTCGCCCATGTTCATGCTGCCCATGTCTCCCATGCGACTATTACGCGCGATGTTGGTCTTTACTCCACCTGGATGAACGCAAGTCGCGCTGACAAGGCCGCCCGCGATATCCAGCTCTTCACGTAATGATTCTGTAAATCCGCGAACAGCAAATTTTGCGGCGTTGTAGGCTGACTGGGTTGGAACACCGATAATGCCGAAAACGCTGGAGATATTGACGATATGGCCTTCACCTATTTTCTGGAGATGGGGAAGAAATGCCTTTGTACCGTATACGACACCCCAGAAATTGATATTCATCAGCCATTCAAAGTTTTCATAGCTCATGTTCTCGACGGTCTCACCCAGTCCCACACCGGCATTGTTCATGATGAGATTTACTTTTCCGTGTGTTGATACGGTATCTTCCGCGTATTGATAAACCGCATTTTTGTTGCTGACATCAACAACATGAGTGCTGATGTTGACGGCGTAGCCTGCCAGTAATTCGACCGTCTTCTCTAGGCTTTCTTCGCTGATATCAGAGATCGCTAAGTGGCAGCCTTCTTTTGCTAGAGCAATCGCCGTGGCTTGCCCGATGCCCGACCCGGCGCCAGTGATCGCCGCGACTTTTCCTGAAAATGATTTCATCGTTGCGCCTCTATATTGAGTGTGTTGCTCAGAAGTTTTTGGACGAGATTGCGTTTCGTTTTATGTAGGTTTGTCGTTTCGAATTTAAGGTGGCCATCATTCATTTTTCCATAACGAAGCGCCGGCAGGTCGTGAAGATAATCGTTGAGGTTTTGCCAAGGATCTTTGTTGCCTTGGCGTGGCAGGCGGTCATCAGCACGTTGAATGTAGCCAGATCGAAGGTTGAGAAAGTTGACATCAGAGCCACACCCTTCCTCGTCGATAGGGGTCACCTTTTCTGCGCCTGTCTTGCGCATATGCTTGAGAAGCCGACAAACAAATTCGGAGGCAATATCTGCCTTGAGGGTCCAGGACGCGTTGGTATAGCCAAAGACCAGTGCCATATTAGGCACTTTTTCAAGCATTAAGCCTTTGTACATCATGGTGTTTGAGAGATTGACGTGCGTACCATCAACACGTAGCTCTGCGCCGCCCAACATTTGCAAATCCAGACCGGTAGCTGTGACGATAATATCGGCAGGTATCCAATCCCCAGATTCCAGTTTTATACCGGTTTTGGTGACATTTTTTATATGATCCGTCACCACGGAAGCCTTGCCTTCACGAAGCACCTTGAACAGATCCCCCTTGGGAACTGCGCACATTCGTTCCTCCCATGGGTTGTAGTGAGGTTGAAAATGCTTCATGTCGATATCCGGCCCCAGTTGTTTGCGAGCAGCGGCCAGCAGTAATCTGCGGATCGCTTTGGGCTTACGAATCGATAGGTTAAATACGGTTCTCTGCAGCAGGATATTGCGTGTGCGCGCCATGCGGTAAACAAGCATTTCTGGCAGTACTCGGCGCAGGTTTTTCGAGATGAGATCTTGCTCAGGGACGGAGGCAACATAAGTAGGGGAGCGCTGTAACATGGTGACATGCGCAGCGCGGTCGGTCATCGCGGGCACCAGTGTTACGGCGGTGGCGCCGCTGCCGATCACGACAACTCGCTTACCCGTATAGTCGTAGTTATCTGGCCAGTGCTGCGGGTGAATTACGTCGCCGCCAAAGCGATTGATTCCAGGAATTTTCGGTGTGTAGCCGGCGTCATAGTTATAATAACCGGTACAGTTGAGGACAAACCCAGCGGTGAAAACTTCTTCTTCACCGGTTTCCTCGTTCAACGCGGTAACCGTCCAGCGATTGAATTCGCTGCTCCAGTCCTCGGCAGTGACTTTCAGGCCAAAATGAATTTTCTTGTGGACCTGATGATGCTCAGCGGTTTCTTCGATGTAATTGCGAATAGAGGGGCCATCGGCAAGCATCTTGGTGTCTGTCCAAGGCCGAAAGTTATAGCCGAGTGTGAACATATCGGAGTCCGAACGGATGCCGGGATAGCGAAATAAATCCCAGGTGCCACCAACGCGCTTGCGTCGCTCAAGGATGCCATAGCGTAGATCTGGGCACTTGCGGCTTAGGTGACAAGCCGCACCGACGCCGGAAAGGCCCGCGCCAATGATCAGCACGTCGAGGTGTTTATGTTTCATGGTGTAAGTCTCCGATCGGTGGAGCGTATGTGATTTCCTTGCGGGTCAAGGTGCTGAAGAAAGTCCAGCACTGCTCCGGTAAAAATACTGTTGCGGTCACCCGCTACCATATGACCTGCTTGATGGATTACTCGGTACTTGGCATGTGGCACGAGGGCTAATAATTCCTGGGCTCCTGCTTCGCTGAGTACATCACTGTGATGGCCGCGGATGAGTAATATCGGTAATTTGAGTTTGCTTGCTGCAAGATTGAGTCGCGCTCGGCCGAACATGCCTTCATTTGCTTCAGGGATTACCGCATGATCAAGAAACGCAGGATCCCAGTGCCAATGGAGACGGCCATTAGCGTCCTGGCGGAGGTTCTTTCGCAAGCCCTGTGAGCTTGATTGTGCTTTTCGTGTTGGGTTATAGGCAGCCACGGCATGCTGAACCTGATCCAGAGAGTCGAAACCGTCAGGGTGGCGGCGCATGAACTCAATCACCCGGCGAACGCCTTTGGTCTCAAGCCGTGGGGCCACATCCACCAGTACCAGACCTCGACAGGGCAAGGGGGGCTCCTCCCCAAGGGTAAGCATGGCCGTCAGTCCGCCCATTGACGCTCCCACGATATAAGGTGATGTGGGAAGTGATTGGATGATGGCGCGGAGGTCTGATACCAGCGCGGTGCCGCTGTAATCCCCTTCAGGGCACCACTGGCTTTGACCATGACCGCGGGCATCAATGCAGGTAGCGCAGTACCCGGATCTGGCCAGAGCTGTTGCCGTGTGCGCCCAGGCATGACGGGTCTGTCCGCCGCCATGCAGCAAAAGCACCTGCGGTGACTTCGGGTCCCCGAACTGGGTTGCACTAAGAACCAACCCGCCGTTTCCCGGGAACTGTATATCCCTGCCAGATTCCGGTGAGTGCTTTGAATCGCTATAGGCAAGGCTTGCGAGGCTGTCGTGAGGATGCATCATTATAGGCATTTATTTATTTGGCCAAACAACCAAATATTAGCGTTTCTTCTACACAAAGAAAAGTCCTATTTGACGATATTGATGATCATTCAGCGGTGTGGCATACGGTGAGGACAGAAAAAAGCCCCCATAAAGGGGGCATGAAAGTGCGTTAGCACAAGGGGAATATATTAAAAATCTTTTACCGGCAA
>Ga0098059_1001445_pt1 | contig 11966 bp, 6 predicted proteins | sample 20_taG_FD_92580 | JGI IMG/M metagenome (GOLD analysis project Ga0098059, IMG submission 92580) | Marine viral communities from the Subarctic Pacific Ocean - 20_ETSP_OMZ_AT15318 metaG | ecosystem: Environmental > Aquatic > Marine > Oceanic | place: Subarctic Pacific Ocean | collected 2015-01-19
AACAGTAAATTTATGCAGTCTATAACAGCACAAGATTTTAGTCAAGAACATCAAGCAGCGATGCAGAATGCAACAGCTATGGCAAACTTAGACATGGCTACAGTTGATCAAAGAACTAAACTGGCAATAACAAATGCTAATAATTTCTTACAGATGGACATGGTTAATTTAAATAATGAGCAACAGTCTTTTGTCATGGATGCTCAAATGAGACAACAAGCTTTATTAAGCGATACAGCAGCCGCTAATGCAGCTTCTCAGTTTAATGCTACATCACAAAATCAAGTAGATCAATACATGACAGGACTTGCACAACAAATAGAAATGACAAACAAACAACGAAATGATGCAATGAAACAGTTCAATACAACACAAGTAAACGCTGCAAGAGCGCAGGCTGCAGGGAATACACAACAAACTAATATGCTTAATGCTCAATTACAAACAGATGTAAATAAATTTAATGATCAACAAGATTATAATAGAGAACAATTTAATTCGCAACAAGCTACAGCAATTGAACAGTTTAATGTTAATTGGAGAAGGGAAGCAAATAAAATGGACACGGCTGCAACAAATGCAGTTAACCAACAGAACGCACAAAATGCTTTTGGGTTAAGTTCACAAGCAATGAGTTTTATGTGGCAAGAACTTCGAGATCAAATGGACTATAGTTATAAAACATATGACAATGATCAGAATAGAAAAGCATCTTTAATAGTAGCAGCATTAGGGAATGAAGCAGCCGTTGATTCAAGCGGTAATTTTAGTACAGCTTTTTCAGGCTTTACAGATTTATTATCTAACATGGGAGGAGGATAAGAATGGGATTATTCAGTAAAATATTTGGTGGAATTAAAAAAGCAATACGCGGTGTTGGTAAAGTTATTAAAAAAGTAACTAAGCCAATACGAAAAGTGTTAAGGAAAATACTTAAACCTATAGGTAAAGTCTTTAATAAATTAGGTTTTGTAGGTACTTTGGCATTAAGTTTTTTACTCCCTCCAGGATTTGGACAAGTAATAAGTAATTGGTTCGGTACTATGGGGAACGCATTAATGACAGGGATTACAAAAGTTGCACCGAATTTTGCAGCGACTGTCGGAGAGTTTATTGCAAATATAGGAACAACACTTTCTACTACAGCAACAAGAATTGGAGAGTCATCTTTTGGTAAAGGAGTCTCGCATATATTTAATACTATCACAGACGGTATAAAATCAGGGGTTAATGCAATAGCTAAACCTTTTGGTTTTGATCCTACAGTTGCAGGTGGAAGAAGTTTTACAGATGCTTTCTCACAAGGATTAGATAATTTGATGGGAAAAACAACAACAGATGTTGCCGGAGGAACACTACCTACTGGTAGTTATTTCGATCCTGTTAATAAAATGTACATAGATGAAACAACTGGTAAAGCAGTTTCAGGAGAGTGGTGGAAACAGAGAGCATCTGATATAGCATTAGAACAAGGACAGGCTGTTATAAACGAAGCAGGAAATATGGTAAGTACAGATACTGGAGGATTAATGTCAAGATTTAATACTGGAGTAAAGAATTTTAAAGATACAACAGCCGTTCAGTTTGCTAGTAATGTAGCTCAAGGAAAAAGTATATATGATAAATACACATATGAAGAACCGACTTATTTTAGAAATAATGCTTTAGATGATGCAGCAGGTCTAATACAACAAGCACAAATAACAAGTCAAACACCAATAGATGCTTTATCTTTTTCAGGTGAACCACTTCAAGCACAAGATAATTTTTATAGTTTAGCAAGTAAGTATATAGCAGGCGCAGGCTACGCACAGCCGTCACAAGGAACGGATCTATTTAACTTTGCAAATAATTTGCCCGGCTATGGTTATCAATTTGCAAATTTTTTAGAAGACTCATTATATGATTCAGCAGGATTTGCAGCAACAAATTATACAGAACAAGCAATACCTAAAGGAGGCTATTGATGGCGGCAGAACCACAACAAGCAACGATTAATTTATTCGATGGACCAATCGCAGGACAATCAATGACTGCAAGTCCTGAAAGTAAAATGAAGTGGGATGGACCACCAAAATATAATAGTGTACAAGAAGCGACACAAGAAATATTTTTAAAACTATTAGAAGAAAATACATTAAGAAGTATTGTAGATTTATTATATGATGGACAAACTGTTTCAGATATAACACAAGTCGTATTGATGCAAGGGTATGCTGAAGGAGAATATAATCCTGATATGTTGATGATGCTTATAGAACCTGTCATGTATATGATCATGGCAATCGGTGATAAGTTTGGTATAGGTAATGTTAAAATATATACAGGCGAAGAAAACGATTACAATGAATATGAAGATGAGGATGTAAGTTCAGATGAACTAGAATCTACTAAGGTAGAATCATTAAAAGATCTTTTTGGTGGAAGACAAGTATCGCCGGAAATTAGAAGAACAATGGAAAATTCTCCGGTTGCTAAACAATTAGAAAATATAGATGTTGAAAGTATAATGGCTAAACCCAAGCCACAAGAAACATCCCCCGATAGTTTAATGGGAAGGAGTGAGTAATGGCTGACGAAAATGACATAAGTAAAATTATTAGTAATTATAAAAGTATGTCGATGGGAGACTTAGCAAATAATCTTTTATCGCGTCAAGATAGAATAAGAAAAGCAAACAAAAGGACGGCTCATCGTGCTGATAAAGTTAATAAAATACTAGGTGTACTATTAGGCACACAAGCTGTTTTTAATAAGAACGCACAGGCAAGACTAGCTGAAATAGATGCAGGCAATTTAGTACTAGGCAAAAAAAATGAAAAGCTTCTTGACGAACTTCAGATTGTAGGTAGAACTTTGAAAGAGATACCGGTTGAAATGATTAATTCTGCTACTGCCTATCAAGACTTTTTGAAGGACAGAAAAGTACTGAATGCTTCAAGAAAAAATCTTTATAATATAATTTCAAATCAATTAAAAGAAGAAGATCCCGATGGGTGGGAAGCAGCAGGTAAAGATTTAACTAGACAAGTACATCTTATTCACGATACGATTGTTATGAAACATTTTTTAGAAGTGAAAGATGGTAAGAAATCAAAAGCACAAATTCTTTTAGAAAAGGGAGTAGAGTTCTTTGAAGGCGATAAAGACGCTAAAGATGTATTTGAAGAACTATATGCCTTTAGAATATCAGATATAGAAGACAGACAAAACCAACGAGTATCTAGAGCTAAAAAAAATATACGGAATAAATCTTCTATATTAGGAATACCGAGTTTAATTAAAGGAATGTTTAACGGTGATGAAAGTGTTTTTAAAGCTATGGAGACAGGAGATTGGAAAGGTTCTTCAATTGGTGCTTATCTGGAAGACGATATAACTATAGGAAAGTTTATTAGTCCTGATTTTGCAGAGGTTATGTCGAGTTGGCAGAACAATAAGAATTATATAAATCAAGCAATGGCTGATAAAATTTTAATGGATGGTAGTAGTGCAGGAAGAGCAGGAACTGCTGCAATTAAACACATGGAAGATCTTCAAAAGAACATGAATGAAGGACCAACCTCACTAGAAACTATATGGTATAAGGATACTACAAAAAGGTGGAAAGCTATTGAAGAAGTAAGCGCTGTATTAGAAGCGATGTTCACACCTGAGGGTGGAGCGTTGGCATATGATATAACAATGAAAAGAGAGCTTTTAAAAACATGGGGTGGACTTAGGTTGTTGTTAGACGATGAAGGAGCAGAAGGCTACAATCTAATAAAAGAGCAATACAAGGTAGATATTGGAGCTATGGACGATGAAGAAAAAGATACATTTGCAATGGGTATTGTATTATCAAAAGGCATAGGTATGGCAGATCCTACAGCTTATGGGGGGAGAGGCTGGCATATTGATAGTCCTAATTACGAAGATAATATAGCAGGACATCTTGAATTATATAGTCCTGATAATCCTAGAGCAGGTGCGTTTTCAAGAGATAGTATACAAGATAGAAAATCTAATTTTATAGATACTTTTTCAGAAATTTCTGTTTATTTAGACAAGCCAACTATAAAAAGTGTTGATCCTGATGGTCATGTAGAACTTAGTGACGCAGCAAACTTAGCCTTAAATAATAAGAATGGCGCGGGAGTAGTAGGACAAGAAATAGAAAAAGACCTTACTAAAGTTGAATATTCTTTAGGCAGAGAGCAAGCAGAGAATCTCAGAGAAGCTTTACTGTCTAACAATCAAGGATATAGGAATGCTGTAGCCGGTACTTACTCATCAATACCAATAGCCGGAGCATCCAATATACCAATACCGCAAGCTATCATACCTAACAATTTATCTTATGGAGAAAACTTAGCTGCAAAAGGAGAGGCGAGCGCTTCTGCTTCTTTACAAGAAGAAATAATTGGTCCGGCAGTTGAAGGTATTAAAACTTGGAACACAGGATTAAAAGAAGAAGCATTTGTTAAAGACATTATTAAATATTATGCATCTCCGGGAACAACTCCCTTTCAAGTAAACCATAGAAGGGAAGACTTTGAGAAGGCTCTAGCGGGATTAAACATAACAGAACAAACTGCTGAAGATAAATATTCAATGGTAGAGTAAACACTTATGAACGATCCATTCGCAAGCGTAAATAAATTTCTAGACTCAATTAATCAAAAAGCACTTAATCCTGAAGAAGAAAAAGAAGAAAATAGAATTCCACTCAGCCTCGTTCCAGACCTGAATGCTACTTTAAACGCAAAACCACAAAAAAGAATTGTTCCTCAAGAATCTAGAGAGGAAATCACAGAATATTTACAACAAAAACCTGAAGAGAATACACCTCGTACTTCTCTTGGTGTCGACTATACGCTTGATGATCTAGAAAAAAACCCTGAGTTTCAAACTGTAGCCGGTAGATTTTTAGAGTCTGTTCAAAGTAATGATAATATATATGAATATCTACGAGATACAGATTGGAGTTTAACATCAGCAATAGCGCGTTCTTTAGAAATAGATGAATGGTCAGAACAAGCGAAACAAGATTATAACTATTTAAGACAAACCTTTGATAGTGCAAGTATTGGTGGATTAAAACAAAAACTAAACCTTTTTAAAAATGCAACTGTTGATATATTTACTGATCCAATTGAGTTAGTAGCAATGGCTGCAATTCCTTTTACAGGAGGAGCTTCACAAGGCACTAAACAACTTGTAAAGATAGCACTCAAAGAAGGATTAAAGAAAAATCAAAAAGCAAAACTAACAAAAAGTGTTTTAAAAGATGCTAAAAAACCTGCGCTTTTTACAGCTCTAGAAGGTGGAGCATGGGGAGGTTCACATAATTATTTTCTACAAAAGTCTGATGTAGAATTAGGAATAAGAGAACAACTAGACGCTACTGAGATTGGTCTAACTGCTGCACTTGCAGCTTCAATGGGTGGAGCGCTTGGTGGTTCTGTAGGTTTAGTAAGAAGCACATCGCCACTATTAGCAAAAAAACTACGCTTATATTCAAATGAAGATGAAATTAATAAACGAGTTGGCGCAAAAGGAAAAACTCCTAAAGAACAATCAAAGACATTAAATGACGAATACGAAGCAGGAAGTGAAACAAATAAATTATTACCAAACTTTTTAAAAATTATATCCGCTACTGTGGGTAAACCTACAACCTATCTACTAAAAGCAGGGAAAACTGTTAATGAAATAGGAAAGCAATTAGATTTATATAAATATGATTGGTATAAAACAACTACAAATGCTGTAAGAGAAGGTTTAGATAAACTATCTTTTGGTGAAGTTCTTGTACCTATGAGAAGTAATTGGCTTGCTGATTTTGGAACAGCAATAAATAAAATTGAGCGTACAGGTAAAAGCAAGAAGTGGGGGTTTAACACTTTTTGGAATAATCGTATGAACGATAGAGAAAATGCTCAGTTATATTATCTTCTAACAAATAGAAAAAATAAACAAAAAAGAACTAAGACAATGCCATATGGTGAATATAAAGGCTCTAAAATAAAACAATCAACAAGGACAGCAGCAAATAAAATAGGTCTTATACTAGACGATATACATAGAGAAGCGCAGCGTAAAGGAGAATTTAATGGTGTAGAATACGATCAACTATTAAGTAGTGAAGCATTCCTTGAAAATTATTTTCCACACAGAATACAAGCTGAACTGCTTAAAAAAGATCCCGAAGGATTTAAAAACCTTTTACAAATGTATGGTAAAACAGTAGATGGCGAAGTCATTCCATATGCAAAACCTAATAATTCTTTTTCAAGCAGCAGTATAGAAGAAGTTGTAGATGAGTTTGGTAATGTAATAAAAGGTCCTAAACCAAAAGGAATAACTGTTGACTACGAAGCTTTTCAAAGAGATTTTATTAAAGACGCTACGGAAGAGTTAGGCGAAGGTGCAACACAAAAAGAAATAGATAAGTTAGCAATGGATATGAAAGCTGATAAAATTTATGAGGATATGCTTCGTATGAGTGAAGATCCGCTTTGGAATCTAAAACTACAAGATGAAGCTATTGCAAAAACACAAGGAACAAGAGTCTCAGGAAAAACAGGGTGGTTAAAAGAAAGAGTGTTTTCTGATATACCTGCTGAAGATATGTATCGTTATATAGATAATGATGTAGAAAGAGTAATGAATGATTATATTACAAATACTTCTATGTTAATAGCAAGAGAAAGAGTATTTGGTAGAAATTTAAGTGTCTATGCAACAAGGCATTTAAACCCTATGATAAAAGCAATGAAAAGAGATGGGGTAGACAAAGTAGAACAAGATGCTATAATTGATAGATTTAAAATTATGTATCAAAAAATAGCAGGAGTAGAAACTCCTACACCTTTTGGTACAGGACACACAAGAAATATTATGTCAGGACTGAAAGCTATGCAGACTTTTGCGCATCTACCACTCGCTACTGTTTCAAGTTTAACAGAACCTCTTATAATGTTAAGCCGCGTACAGAAAGAAAACATACCTAATGCGGCATATAATTTTGGTAGTGCTATTGTAAAAGAAAGTAAAAAGTTTGGTGAAAGATTTAACAACGGTATTAAAAGACAATTTGGTATAAAACATACAGGCACAAAAGATTTCGTAGATGAATCATGGCTTGAAGTTTATAAGGTTGGTTTAGCGATGGAACAAGCGTTAATGGATCGTCTTGATGGTATGTATGGCGATTTACAAGGAAGTCAAGGTTTACAGAAACTAACAAGAGGATTTTTTAAAACAACACTTCTAACCCAATGGACGGCTGCTGTACAGCTTGCAGCTTTTACAACAGGTAAGCGATTAATACTAGAAAACACACAGCGTCTTGCTACTGGTAAAAGTTTATGGGGTAATAAGTTATCTAAAGGCGCAATGGAAAGATATCGTAATGAATTACGGCATCTAAATGTTGATGAGAAAAAAGCAATCAAATGGTACAACAGCTCATTAGATGAGAACGGTAAATTTGATATGGTACGAGGAAAGAGAAAAAAAGGATTCTATGAAAATGATTATGTGATGGGAGCTAATCGTTTTTCTAGAGAGATTATTCTTATCCCTGATGTAACAGAAGCAAATAAACCTTTGTGGTATTCACATCCTGTTGGTCAAATGTTTGCACAGTTTGCAAGTTATCCTACAGCTTTTAATAATACAATTTTAAAAAGATTTGCATATGAAACGGCTGAAGATTTTAAAGGATTACCTAAGGGTAGAATACCTGTAGCTACACCAAAGATTGCTGCGACTGCGGCTATGATGACATTCGTGGCTACAATAACAAATGCCGGAAGAAGTCAAGGTCGTAGTCTTGAAAAATCTGATGATGAAATATTAGCAGATTCTATAGATCGTTGGGGTGGGTTAGGACCGCTACAATATCCATACAGATTTATGCAAAATGCAGAGTACGGTAGTGGTCCAATAGGATCAGTAGCTAAAGCAGGCTCAGGACCGTTGATTCAAGACATATTAGATAGTTTATTATATCGTAAAGGACTAGCAGAAAACATAGCAAGCAATGTTCCTTTTCAATCTTTAATAAGAACACTAGATCCTGACGCAGCTAAAGCATTACAGGATGAAGGTAAGAAAATAGATAAGATATTATTCTCTCCGTTCGCGCCACCAAAAAAGCCACCAAAACCTGTAGAATCAGGAAGTGGTTTCTATAGATCTTCCCTTACTTCTCGTCCAATATATGCTAAAGGCGGAATAGTAAACGATGTAGAACAAGTAATTTCTGAACCCGATGAGCGTGTGGATCGTATGACAGGATTACCTTATCATATGCAAGCAGGAATCTTAGGACAAGACGAAGAAGATAGAGCAGCCTTTGTAGAAGGTGGACCTGTTACTCCTGAACACTCAGATGTTTATTCATTGATTACTAAAGACATTAGAAATCTTGCGCCTATCTACAGAGATGACGAACCCATTAGTGAATACACAGAAAAAGAATTAAAAGGCTATGCTAAAGGAATAGACAAGCCTCTTTACAGAGCTATTAAAAAAGATACAGCACAACAAGACGCAGAAGATTTTAGAGATTCACAAAAGATAGGTGTCCATCTAGACACAGAAGTTCCTGAAAAAGGAGACTTAATTTTAAAAGGCTTTATAGAACTAAACAGACCTTTAGATCTATCCGAGATGGATGTACCTTTAGAAGGCTTTCTCTTTGTTGAAGAAATAAAAAACAATAAAGAACTTAAAAATAAAATAGTAGATGATTCTATACTACCGCCACCAACTGTCGAAGAATACATAGAAGACTTATTGTTTCATCATAGTTTAAAGAAAGAAGCAATTAAAGATCATAAAAGCCTACCAAACCTTAAGAGTATATTGAATATAACAGCGAGTCATAAAGTACGCGAAGTCTTAAAAGATATAGGGTACGATGGTATTATATATGAAGAAGACACAGGACGAGAACAAAAATTTGCAGGTGGATTCTTAAGTAAATTAGCACGCAAAGCAAGAAAGAAAAAAGTAGTTGCTCTAGATAAGAACCAATATCGTGTAACAAGAAAAGCAAAACAAGAAGAATTACTTGATGATGAAATCCTTAGAAAGCGTATGGAAGAAGATTTCCGTACACTCTATGTATACGCAGATAATGAAACACGCGGAGCAATAAAAGATATAAGAGGCTCTTCAGCAAATAGAGCTAGAGGACTAACTAACTCCGTAGGAATTAGAACTAAAAAAGATCCAAGTACTAAAAGCTCTTCTTATTATAATGACTATAAAGATTCTAATAATAGATACCTTAATTCAAAACAAATAAAGCAAAGAGTCATGAATATAAATTCAGATATGGCTAATGTGTTGAGAGAATTTGTATCGGGTGATTATACTAAGATTAAATTTAGTCAAGAGTTATTAGATGGTGTAGATTTTAGACAAGCTAAGAGTTCATTTACAGAAAGAAATTTTAGGGAAAAATTAAAAATGGTTAAAGAGTTTACAGAAAAGGATGCTAAAAATAAACTAAGTGCTTTTGAAATGGGAGCTACACAAGAAGGTAGATTAGAAAGCCTAGAGCAAACAATCGGATCAATGCTTTATGGTCCTAGATGGAAAAGAACAGAGACACAGTTTATTAAGAACGAAGAGGGTGTTGTAACCGATATGGTACAACGATCTCCAATTATAGATCCTAGATATAAAACGAAAGCACAAAAAAGTAAAGTAAGTATCGAGGTACAAGATAGACCGAGAGGTGCAACAGCTAGTGATGTAGGTGTTCCTGAAGATCAAGCACTCTATGCGTCAGGAAATAAAGAATCAATTCGTAGAGCAAGAAATATGGATGAAGGCGATGCAGAATTTTTTGCTAGGCTTGATGATATGAAAAATCCTGAAAGTGATAATTACAATCCGGACTTAGCTGATGAAATGTATGAAAATTATTTATATGATAATAATCCTGAGTTGTTTAGAGGTAGTGAGTAATGAGTTGGTTCTATCCATTGCAAAAATTATTAGGACATGAGGTTGGTCCTGAAGATCCATTAAGTATTGACATCGCACAACAGGAAGCAGACGAAGCAACTAAAAAGGCTGCTATATGGGAAGAAAGAACTAAAGATAAACTCTATATTCCTTCTTGGGAACGAATACCTCGTAATATTACAAGAAGAAGATCCGAAAGAAAACAAGATACTCTGTTAAGAAAACAAGAAAATATACAAGCAGGAAGACATACAGACAGAGATATGGATATATTAATAAGCCGCCAAAAAGATCCTAACATTAGAGAGTACCAAGAGAAAGCAATAGCAGAAAAGCGTTTTCAAGATACTGCTTTTAAACTAGGTGTTGGTCCTCGTGGGCAATCTGTATATTCAACAACAGATCCTTATATGCCTAAAATTACTGACATACAAAAACAACATAAGGTAGAACCTAATCAAATTCAAGCGGCTGTGGTTAAAGAGATAGATGCATGGAATCAAGCAAACAGAATACGAAATAGAAGAAATGAATTTAGAGGTCCAATGCCTTCTCCTAAAAGACTAATGGGAGATAAGTATGATAAAACTAAAAGATATGAGTGGCAGAATACAGGAAAGAATATTGCCTCAATATTAGATCTTTCGGCAAAAGATTTAGAAAGATTCAAAGACGAAGATGCTCTAGTATTTTATCAAGGAGCTTATTCTCCTGTTCAAGATAGAATAGAATGGAAAGAACCTATTACAAATGATGAAAGGAGGACTATTGCACATGAACAACTACACAGATTTATAAAAAAACATCCTTCAGGTAAAGCTTTTAGAAATTTAGATGGTGACCATGAATTATTTGTAAGAGTTTATACTCATCTTCTTGATGGTGGAAGATTAGATGATCCTGAATTAATGTTTGATCTTGAAAGCGCTGTGGGTAAATATTCCGATACTAATTTAGATAGATTCTTAAAAGATGTACCACGAAAGATTCAAGCATTTGAAAGAGCAGTACTCGGAGCAGACTATGGAAAACCTATTAAAAGAGAGAATTGGCTTGAAGAAATTGTTGTAACAGCAACACGACCTAAAGCTGTTGAGGATCAGATGGAGTACTTATTATCGCCTATAAAACAGAATGAATATTTTCCAACTTTTATAGAAAATTTAAAGCTTAGAGAGAGTGATCACGGCAGCACCCCTATGCCAACAAATGATGATAAAGAGAAACACTTACCTAAAAATCAAAAAACTTTAGATATTGCCTATGGACACAAGATAAAACCACATGAATTAGCGGCAGGCGAAATTTACGGTATAAAATTTAGAGATAGTAATGGTAATTATATTCCTTTAACAGATAAAAATAAAATATTTATATTAGAGCAAGATGTATATCGCGAAACTGATGAAGCTCTTGAAGCGAGTTGGAATAAAAAATTAGCAGACAGAGGCTTGGTGTGGGAAGACTTACCTAATAAATATAAATATCCTTTAATGGATTTAGCATTTAATACTGGCGCTGAAACCGCTAAACAATGGACTGATATTTTTGATGATGTTAAAAACAATAATGATAAAAGCTTTGTAAAAAATTTAAGAAGAGAAGGCGGAGCAGGAACGTGGACTAAAGGAATGGATAATAGAGTAGCTAAAGTTGCTTATAAAAATGGATTAGTAGATTCATTAAAACAAGCAAAAGAATATGGTCTAAAACTTGCAGACACTAATGATATTCCTTTAGGTAAAAAAGATTATACTCCAGTACCAAGCTCTCTTTTGCAGTCTATTTTAAATAAATAACTTGACAGATTAATAATACAACAGTATACTATGTTACTATATACAGAAGAACAACTTGAAGCCTCTTATAAAATCTATAGGCTTCACCAAATAAAACAAGATCTTTCTTGTATGACTTTAAATAATTTTAGAAAGCTCTACGAAGAACTAGCAGAGGAGATAATGCATGGGATTCCCCTTTGAAATAATTACAATGCT
>Ga0098059_1001450_pt1 | contig 11951 bp, 11 predicted proteins | sample 20_taG_FD_92580 | JGI IMG/M metagenome (GOLD analysis project Ga0098059, IMG submission 92580) | Marine viral communities from the Subarctic Pacific Ocean - 20_ETSP_OMZ_AT15318 metaG | ecosystem: Environmental > Aquatic > Marine > Oceanic | place: Subarctic Pacific Ocean | collected 2015-01-19
ATCACATAAATACTATATTTACATATGGAAGAAACCGAGGAAGAAACAGTAGCGAGATACGTGGGGCAGATAGTTGCAATACTAGAAATAATGAACCATAAGTATCCAGGTTTCAAATCTTTAGTGTCATTCCAGCTATTATTAGACGATGGTGCATATATGCAAGGTGCATCTGTATCCAAATATTTAGAAGGTGAGGATTTTGGTAATCTATTAATCAATATAGAACAAGCATATGCTGAGAGATATGATGATGGGACTGAATTCGAAATTGATTTAGCTAAACTAATAATGAATCTAAGAAACGATGTCGAGGGAGACCCGGGCGGAGAAAAATAAAAGACATAAGTTCCTATGGAAACAGGATCGGGATAACTATCTAAAATGGTATCCTAGGCTAAAACGTACCCTAGCAGCCCAAAAAGGGGTTCGGCCATCTGATATAGAACTACTATTACATATCTATGACATCAATTTCTTCTCCATAGAGGACCTTTTAGACTGCGGGGTAGTATCTTCACCCCAAACATTAAAACAACACATCCAGCGGCTTAAAAAAGCGGAGCTCGTAAAAATTTTTGAACCGCCTAAACGGCGGGTGGGGATCCCTGGTACATATTGTATAGCCCAAAGAGGTAAATTTCTTGTTACTCGTTTGTATAGAATATTATCAGGCGAGGAGGGTTGGCCTACTGAGTAATTTTTTATATATTTGCATTAAATAAAGATAAAATGGCAAAAATAAGTACCGACATAGCAAGCACGCTAGATATTACAGCAAGAAGAAGAGATACCTTCCAATTAGAACTAGAAGTTAAACAAACTAATGCGGATGGGTCGGTTTCCGACACCACTTTAGATATGACTGGTACACAGTCAGGCAGTTCAGATGCCTATGATACTAAATACCAAGTTAAGATGTCAATTGCTGATCCTACGTCTGGAGATATAAAATTAACCGTTTCAGATCCATATTATGAAGATACCGATTTTGACGTGAGTAATAATGTAGCCCCTACTGCTACTGTAGCAGGTAGATATTATGGATCTGGTGCATCAGATGGAGGTATTAACCTTTTAGCGACAAGTGGTGATGCAGGTAAAGTAAAAATACTTATACCGGCTACATATATGGCTTTAGAACCTGGCGTTTATAGATATGATCTACAAGTTAGATATAAAGCTGCGTCTGGAGATACTGCTACTATTACTACATGGCTTGCTGGGACATTTACAGTAAATGCTGATATAACTGAAGGTACTGCTTAATGAGCTGTAATTATAGTATAACACCTGCTGTAGCGTCAATGGCAATAAACATACAGGTTTCCCCTGTAGCTGCAATAACGCCTTCTTTCTCTAACGGTGTATCAATAACGCCTTCCCCAATAGGTACTCAAACTATAGATCCTACTAATGCATCCTTTATGATAGTGGATATAGATAGTGTACCCACAGCAACTGTTAATATACCGGGCGTAGGAATGGCTGGTATAGGAGTTGCAAGTAGCGATTCGGGAGGTATTCCTAGCGATGGAGCACCCACTGTAATAGTAGATGATATTGTAATTAGTGTTGGTGTAGCTACTCAAACACTCTCGCCATTTGCTTTAAATAGTTTTATATACACATTTGAAAATTTTACGCTATCTTCGCCTGGAGCGTTTATAGCAGGGGATGTTGTTTACTTCACTGCTTCGGGTTCTAATAGCTATTCAAGTGATTTAGCTAATGCTCAAACCCAAACAAAAGAACAAGGAGCAATACAAGGTTGCTGGATATTTATGAGTTATAACGGAACAGACCTTGTACTAATGCAAAAAGGGTATTTTGATTTTACGTCAGAATCTCCTAACTTTGGGGAATGGAAGGCTGGATACACATTATATTTAAACGGCGACGGGCGTTTAGATATTAATCCTAGCACAGGTTCCGGTAATTGGGTAAAAAGTTTTGGTCATTGTGTACCGAATACAGAAAATAAAAAAAGAATTTGGTTTGATCCTGATTCAACATATTTAAAAATATCATAAAAAAATAAAACATGGGTTTTCCAAAAGCGTTTGCAACTACTAACTATACCGAAACTGCATCTGACAATCAAGCAGTAGCACATAGTATACACTCCGATGATGGAGATCACAATCATTACTTCTCGACGGATTCTATTATAGATACATATATAAAAGATGACGATTCCGGGGGGGGTCAGATGTCTTTATGTATTTTAATAATTAAAAATACGGGTGATACAGGTAGTAATTTAACATTCAATGCATCAAATCCTATATTTTTGTCTACGTCTGGAGGTACTTATAGTGCATATACCAGTGCTGCGGATATAACCACAAATACTGGATTTACAATATGTACACAATTATCAGATTTTACTTGTGGGTCTAATGCTAACATTATTACACCTGCTGAATTTTCAGCAATTGCGGATTATCAGGTACTTACTAGTCCTTCTCCGTATGGATATTTTCGAGTGGATGCTGCGGCAAGTACAACTGTAGAGGCTGTAGAAGTAGGAGGGACTGCTGTAAGCTCCGGGGGAGGGGTAAAATATATACCTATATATAAACCATCTGATTTAGCAGCACAATCTTTAGAACATGTTGCAGCAGATGGAGGAGGTACTACTCCTGAGTATTGTGCGATAGCAATTAAATACGATCCAACAACGGCTAACACAGCTGTTGATGCTGGGGATAATGTAACTTTACAAATAATTACAACTGGTACTGCATCTGCAGACGCTGTATCTATATTACTTACTGGAACTGTTCTAACTAATGGTGTTTTATCTTTACAGTATGGTTCTGGAGGAGATTACTCAGGTACAGGGGTTGGATTTAGCTTAAGTCAAGTAAATGCTACTCCTACTTTATATCCTGTTGCGGCATCTCAATTAGAATTTAATGATGCTACTTTTGGACCCGCGACAGATGCAGATATGAATGCATTTGCTGGGTCTATACCTGGTGGATATTATCCATATTGGTTTTTTACTAAAACAACTTATGTAGCAGGTACTATAGATGAGGACACTATGTATTATACATGGTTAAGATTTTATGACGGAGGCGGTGGTTCTGCTGCAATTAGTTATCATGCTAATCAGTTCGCTCAGTTAGAGTCCTGGGATACAACTCAACTTGATACATCAAAATGGGATGTAACAATTGTCCCGAACGAAATGTTCGCTGTCAGTGCGTCATCCGCATGGACGGGGCTTTATACAGAGCAAACTGGGTCTGTAGTTTCAACACCAGAAATTGCTTTTGCCTCTCAGGTACACAATCCAGGTAATCAAACTGTAGATTCTACAGTATACACCATACAGGCTGGGGCTGAACACTGGTATAAATTTTCACATATAGCACAACTACCAGCTTCGATGCCTTTCCCTTGCCATCTTAGTGAGGCAATTGATACCGACTATTTCCAAGGTTTCGGGGGAGTGACAGATAATTGGTCAGCCGGTCCTATGTGGAGACCTCATGCTCTTAGACTAGGGTTCAAGTTTTATGCTTGGTATGATAGTGATGCTAATAATAGTGGTACTACTTCTAAAGTACAAATGGTTACTACAGGCCCTTATTCCCCATATACGACAACTCAACAAGAATATGCTGAATATGGAAATACCCCTGATTTTACGGCTTTTGCCGACACAGTAGGCATGAGTAAAAAAAATGTTTACGATGAAAAATTTGTATATAATTCTGGAGATATACGTAAATATGGTATAATTAATAAAGGCGCTAAGTTAGATGACGATCACAATGATATTATACAGCCTTTAGCAGCTGATGGGTCAACCTTAAGAAGAAATGCAATTGGAACACACACATCTCCTTCTTATACGCATAACATACCTATTAGCTTTCACATGCTAAATTTTGATTTAGATTCTACACATCCTTTTATAGCTGATTCAAATGCATTTTATTGTAACCAGTTTAAATGGGTAGACGGTGTAATGTATGATTCAGCAAGTACAGAAACAGGAACATGTGCTTTTAGTAGTAACGATAACGAATCGTGGTTAAAAAGCACTCTAAGGAATTCCGCTGATTCTGCCGACGCAAGTTCAGGTGGTATATATACAGGCTTTTCAGCAACTCAATTACCAAGTGGTACATCTTATTCCGGAACTAATGTAAACGAATGTTATCCATCCGCTGCAAAATATCAATCAGTATTAGCACCAATTGTATTTAGTCCTAAAGCTTGGAAAAATTTTAGTTTCTATGGAACATCAAATATTCAAGCAGGATCGGATGCAATAGGTAGAAATGTCTATTCAACTACGGTAAACTTCACCGGGGGGGTAAATGGATATTCCGAGACTGGTCCTAATGGTGAGATACCATTTAAAGCAAACTGGTTGAGACAGACCTATAATGCTTTAGCTTGGCCTGAATACCCTGAATTAAGAATGGTTGTTACAGATGGTGGAAATGTAGTAGGTACGGTAAGTACAGACGATAATTATGCAGGAGCAAATATTAAAGCCGTATCTCACTCAGCCTCTGTTACATCAGCTTCTGATCTTAACTGGTATCCATCGAGTATTAATTTTGACGCTTCTGGCGCTGATATTTTTTCTCCTGGTGAAGCTTCTTCTATATGTATAGATTTAGGCCAAGGAGCTGATAATATTATAACCAAGTCGGCTGAATATTTAGAATCAGGCACGGCACAAGAACAAGTAACCGAGTTGTATACTGCTCAACAAAAAGCATTAAGTGGCTCTAGTATCGTAAGAACAATTTATGCATGGGATAAAGCTCAATCAACTAAATATCAAATAAATCCTCATCGTAATATTCAGAAGAATTCAGATGATACTTTAATACAGGATCCTACGAATTGGCCGTTTGTATTACATGGAGAAACAAAATTAAACACTTCTAAGAATAGATATGAATGTTTTATACCTTTAAACTTTGCAGTAGAAGGTGACCACGGTATCAATATATTAGATGTATCATTAATTTATTCGACAGGATCCTGTGATTCTACAGGAGTAACATTCGGTAGTCTACCAACTGATGGGGCATCTAGTCCTTCTGCAGCTAAAGCAATGGCTCCAGCTAAAGTTTATTCTAGTCTTGCTGATTATAAAGCAGCTACTGATAAACCAGCCGCTGCAACACAAACAACTGATAATTATACTTTAATAGATGGTTTAGTAGCCACTGGAAACTTTAACGAAACATTAGATTCATTCTGTTGGGGTATAGTTGAAGGTTCCGCTGCAAACCCCGATGGGTCTGACTGCTGGTTTACTGGTACTGCAGATTTTGGTAGTACAACACCTGGCGATGGTTCAACCGCTACTGGAGTAAATCATATACCATCAAACTATTGGAGATCGAGACCTGTTACAAGTTCAGTACCTTACTGGACCGGGGTTGGATGGCAATATGAAATATCTTCATATGCTTTTGAGTCTGTGACCAATCTTAGAGCAAACCATTATGTGTGGAACGCATCAGAAGGTAGTGATAATAGTGGTACTACATACAGTGCAGCTAACCTAATTGGTATGGAGTCTATGGCTGACAGCCTTGCATGGGGATGGGATACGCTTTCAATGTTTGATGGGGAAAATTATGATGTTGCAATGCCAGAGAGTGGAGTTTATTCATCATACATGAAATCTGTGGTAAATGGCGACGGTACAACTGCGGCTAGTGAAGATATGATTACATATTTTGATGAAGGCTTATTTAAAGATGCTGCTACTACTCATGGTTATAATAGACCTATGATATATTTTGCGGTTAATAAAGCAGACGCTAGTGGGACAGATGCACTAGGTGTTACAGCATTCCATACTTGGAATAGAATGAGAGTAAGATATATTAGACATATACATGCTGATGTAATGACTAATAGCGGCTCTGGTGATGCACCGACCGCTACTACAGGGCAGACACCAACACCGATTAATACAGGTAATTTAGGTATATATGAAGCCTATGTTACTATAAAGGTCGACTTTGCTGGTGTTGCCGCTGAGATAAGTGTAGAAGATGTTGAAGGGGATGCTGCTGAAAATCAAGGTTCAAGTATTTCATTCGGTAATGTATTTGCAGGATAAACATGAATGAATATAATAACAGAGTACATAAATGGAAACTGGCGTAAAAGACTTCCCCTACGAATAAAAAATGTAGGGGATACGCCCCTTGTAGTACGAAGAATTTATATAATAAATCAGAATAGCATAGTCTATAATAATTCTATGCAGGGGATCTTCGGGTTCCCTTTTTCTATTCCTAGTAATTACCATAATTATTCTTTAACGTCTGGGATAGGTAATACTTACGGTTTTGACATACCGTATAATTACATTATGAATGAATTTCCTCCACAGGATAATTTTAAAATGGAAAAGCAATTTTGGCTAAACCAAGGTTCGCCAAGCACTACATATTTTTCTTTTTCTGTAGTATTTGATCCGACAACAACATTAAATTTATATAGTGCACATTTAGTAATACATTATGCAAATGGTAGTACGACTACGGAAGCTTTTAATGAATTAGAGTATTGTGCTGATTTTCACGGCACTTCACAATTTGAAGGTGAAATGGATAAGACTGATTTACTTAATGTAAATGAAATAGACAGGACTGGTATATTTAATATAATTGAATTAAAAGCATAATAAATATGAGCACGGCTAGTATAACTATAAGTGATATTGAAGGAGATGGTTACACAAATACTACGTGGTTCCCTATAAACTTTGATGTATCAGGAGATAATCTATTAGATACGGGTAGTAATGAGTCTCAAATAATTACATTTTACGATGATGCTTGGCAAGATGATGGGATGTGGTATATGCTAGGAACATATAAAGATCCTAATACTTTTTTATCTGGCGGTATGTTCGGTGATAATGTAACTCTCGCTGAAATCTTTGGTAAAAACTTAAGAGATTATTACACTGGGGAACTAATAGGATATGAGAATGTGGGTGACTACGTAATCATAGCGAAAGACTGGAAAGGGATGGCATGGCTACCCGAGTGGAGCTTTGATGGAATCGGGAGTATGATTACTAGTAATACGGTAAAAACCTGGTCTTTAATTTCTGGCAGCAATACTGTTACTCTTACGTCGGTAAATAGCTTTCTGTATTTCTATGTAGGTATAACTGTAACAAGTGATGGACTTCCTGCAGACACTACAATAACAAATATTATATACAATCCTATTGACAACGGTACTTATATAGCTACGTTATCTAATCCAGCTTCTTCTACAGGTAGTTACTCAGTAACAGGGGCTATAGACAAAAGATTACATGCTTATCAATTTAAGTTTAAATTGCCTTGTTATATTGAATTTAAAGGCGATAATTGTTTAGTAGATAATCCGGGAGGGCCATATAACAATTATGCTGGAGGTACTTTAAGGCTTGGTTTAGGCTGGAACTGGTTTGCTTGTCCCTTTAATGAGCAAGTGGATGTAGTAGATTTTCTCTCATACCCACCGGACGTAAATGCAGGGCTGATAGACAAACTTATTCTTATAAAAGCCAATAATGGACTTGCTTATTTACCTGCATGGGATTTTAATGCAATTGGTAATTTGAAGCCTGGCCAAGGCTACCAAATGAAAACCAATAATCCTCATTGGGTAAGTCACCATCCTCAAATAGAATATTTTACGCCTCCAGATGATCCGCCAGACCCGGACCCTACAACATCCGATGATGATGATACTCAAGAACCTGTTATAGATACACTTGTTAATACAACTATAGTATTTGGCCCGGAAACGATTAAAGATTTAATACATTCATTTTATACTGATGATGGGGCTATAAAACATGTTAAAAGCCTTTATTTTATAATAAAAAATATAGAATTTGTTTTAGCATTATATGCTCCAGATAGGACAGATAAAGATGCTCTTGCTACGTATATTAAAGACGTTGCACAAGCAGATCCTTTTATTAGAGGTGTACTAGAATACATTGGTCTTCCTAATGAATATTTATTAGGAAGTTATACGCTTTACATAACTGAAAATTTTATATGGTTTAATAGAGAATTAGAACAACTTGCAGATAATCCTCAAATAGCGGTGGATCAAGTGTTAGAGGACAAACCAAAAAGCGGGAGTAAAAACCATAGTAATAATATTATAGAAAGTATACTTAAGGGAATAGGCCTTAAGCCCGCTGACTATAAGACTTATACACTAGGATATGCTAATTATGTAATAAATAGGTGGAACGATATAATAAGTCGCGATGAATATAATGGTGTACAAAAAGAAAAATATCTTGATACTTTAATCGATATTTTTCTTGAAGCCAAACTATATTCAGCAAATTCTCATTTTCCTGTAGTAAACAATTCTAGAGAGATAGAAATATATTTTGAGGTTACAGATGAACATGACAACGTTTTTGGGCGGTCAGTTAATCTAACAAAGCCAAAATATTCTTCAGATTTTCACCAAATAACAATGAATGCTAATGGGGATGATACCCTAGAAGCGGGAGCACAAGGGTTTACTTTTCGCCAAGACATGTTCTTAAAAATAGTATTAGTCGAAAATAGAGTTATAAAAGGCCGAACATTTAAAAACGTATTAAGAAGACCTTGTTCTGTGACTTGGGATACTGATAAGTCGTCTATAGCGACACATTTAGGCCAGTTCCAATCAGAATCTGTTCAAGTGGTAAGTAATATAGCAATAACATAATGAAGGTAGACCCAAAGCAAAATATTAAGTATGCTAAAAAACTTGGTATACATTTAATAAAACAAAAATTTCCTATAGTAGATAATAATCCTGATGTAATAGATGAGGTTATTGAAGAAACTAATATAGCGGATTCTTATTCGGGTACAATATATATTAATATAGCAAGAAGAGAAATAAAAAATATAAATATAACATCTAAAAAACAGTGTAGTAAGACAGTACAGACAAAAGAATTTGTAGGGTTAGAAGTGGAGTCAATACAAAATCAGCCATATATAGAAATCGACCAAAGATTTGTTATAAAGGTAGATAGCTCCCCGGCAGACATACACATTAAGAAAATTATATCAAAAGAAATCCCTATCTTAGCGGTTAATAAATAAAGGCAAAAATGGCACAGCAAATAACATCGGACATAGCTACAGAGGTAGATATTACAGCAAGAAAATCAGACTCTTTTTATTTAAAACTTACTTTGACAAAAGAAGACGGGAGTGTATATGATTTTAGTGCATATGAATTAGCTGAAATGACTATAAAAAATTCCAGTGGGTCTGAACTTAGAATATTTACTACCGCGGGTTCAGGGAGTTTACCTACCGTACACAGCACTATAAATGTTAATAATGCAAACCTTGGTATTTTAATTATAGATGTTGCAGGTGGTAATATGTCTATACCTCAAAGTATATATTCTTATAAATTAACTATAACAGACACTACTCCCGTTGTAAACCAAAAAATAACATTAATGTACGGTAAGTTTAAAGTTACTGATTAATGCCAGAAAATAAAATAAACATATCACTTGAGTCGAAGGATACGGCTACAATAAATATTGCCCTTGGTGAGACTCTATCCGGTACTTTAACAACCGAGATAGATCAAGTACCCGTAATGTCCTTTATTACCACTGGGCCTGCTGGACCTGCTGGTGATAATGCGACCATAGCCGATGGGTCTATAACTACAGCAAAATTAGCGGGGGCATCAGTTACAAGTACCAAAATAGGTACCAATGCTGTAACATCTAGTAAGATAATTAATTTAGCTGTTGGAAGAACCAAAATAGCAAATGATGCAGTTGATTCTACTAAACTAGCTGATAATTCTGTTGGGGCTGAACACATCATAGATGGGACAATAACTAAAGAGTTACTTACTGATCTAACCCTTGATGGTTCAAAGCTCTCTAATGGGATCATAACAGCCTTAAAACTGGCTGATTCAGCAGTGACTACATCTAAGATAAATAACGGAAGTGTAGTTAGCGTCAAAATTTTAGACAGGAACGTTACTAGTGAAAAAATACAAGAAAATCCTGTTTTTTCCGGTACGGCTACAGCAAATCACATGGATTTAGATGGGTCAAGCCCAGCTAGAATTACTGGACCAGCATCAGATGCTTTAGAAATAAAATCTAATACTACAATAGATTTTTTAAATACTTCTGGTACTACGGTAGCCTCGTTAGACCAAAGTGGTAATTTCACGCTTTCAGGTACTGTAGATGGAATTGATTTAAGTACGTTCCAAAATACATACCCTACAGAAGATGCTACAAAAGTCGGGCACATCACTATCACACAAGCAGTAGATTTAGATACATTAGAAACTAATGTAGCTGCTAATAATGTTAAATTAACATATCCTACAGGAGATTCCACAAAAGTAGGCCATATAACTGTTACACAAGCGACTAACTTAGATGAGTTACAAGCTAAAATAGCAACTATAGAAGTTGATGCTGATGTAAATGTAAAAGCTAACTGGGGGCAGACAGACGCAAGCTCTGATTCTTTTATACAGAATAAGCCCACAACAATGGGTAGCGGTAACAGCTATGCAGTAGGACTAACTCCAGTAGGTAGCGGGACTCATGGAGATACATATCTAAGAAAAGATGGCACTTGGGCTACACCTATAGATACAGATACTGTACCAGATGCTACAAATGTAGCTACCGCAGGAGCTTTAATGGATTCAGAGGTTACTAATTTAGCTGAAGTAAAGGCATTTAGTTCATCTGATTATGCTACTGCTGCTCAGGGCACAAAAGCTGATACAGCCCATGGTTGGGGAAATCATAGTAGTGCTGGATACAGTACAGCTACAGGGGTAGAGGATAATGCAGATGTTACCGACAGTACGAATGTTGAAGCAGCAGGTGCATTAATGGATTCTGAAGTAACAAATTTAGCACAAGTAAAGGCTTTTTCTTCTGCTGATTACGCTACTGCAGCACAAGGAGCTAAAGCAGACTCAGCGCAACAACCTCCAACAGAAGGCGCATTTGCAGACGGGGATAAAACTAAGCTTGACGCAATTAGTACTTCAGCGGATGTAACTGATGCAACTACTGTAGAAGCTGCTGGGGCTTTAATGGATTCAGAACTTACAGATTTAGCGGGTGTTAAAGGTGTAACAATATCTACACTACAAGTAAAGCCAAGTGAAGGTGCGTTTGCTAATGGTGATAAAACTAAATTAGATGGTATAACAGCGGGAGCAACAGCTAATACAGGAGATGTGACCTTATCTGGGGCACAAACTATAACTGGTGCTAAACAAGTTAATATAAGAAAGTTTTCTGTTACTCATCATTCTACTCATGGAGATGCAATAGGCGATGTTATATATATAGGAACTGGAGCTACACAAGCAGGTAAAATATATTACTATGCATCAGGGGGTGGATGGACTGCGGCTCAAGCAGACGCGGCAAGTACTGGAACTGGCTTATTAGCTGTAGCATTAGGGGATGATCCTGATGTAGATGGAATGCTTCTAAGGGGAACAGTTACTTTAGGTCTTGAGATTGGAGGTACTGAAGCTTTAGGAAGTATATTATATTTAGATGATGCACAAGCGGGAGGAGCAACTGCAACTGCCCCTGACACCACTAATGATATAGTAAGAGTAATTGGATATTCATTATCTACAGATAATGATATGATATGGTTTAATCCTGATGGAGCTTGGGTAGAGCATGCATAATGAATTTTACAAGAGCCACATATAATCCCGAAGAAGAGACCGTTACAGTAAATGGAGTTATCTCTAGTTATGAAAAGTATTGGAAGACTCAAGCCGGTGTTTCTGACACTGAGGGAGAATGGGATAATGATAATAATAAGTTTATACCAGATGGTTTTTTTGATGAAACCACTGGATATATAAAAGTAGATTAATATGGCTGTTACTAG
>Ga0098059_1001455_pt1 | contig 11922 bp, 17 predicted proteins | sample 20_taG_FD_92580 | JGI IMG/M metagenome (GOLD analysis project Ga0098059, IMG submission 92580) | Marine viral communities from the Subarctic Pacific Ocean - 20_ETSP_OMZ_AT15318 metaG | ecosystem: Environmental > Aquatic > Marine > Oceanic | place: Subarctic Pacific Ocean | collected 2015-01-19
ACCTGGAGAAGCTTATAACATTGGCAGTAATTTTACTTATACTATTGGTGATGTATTAGAAGATTTGATGGATAGGAGTGTTATTGATAGAAAAGACTTTGAAGTGTATGTAGATAGTGGTAGATTAAGGCCTACAGATATTACATTACAGATACCTGATTGGTCTAAATTTAGAGAAGATACTGGTTGGAATCCTGTTTTACAGTTAGGTGAGATTAATCAAGATTTATTAGATTATTGGAGAGGTGTTCTTAAAAATGGCTAAAAATGTTTTATTTTGGATAGCAGTTAATAGTAAAGACCCATATTTAAACGATAAACATGGTGGATTCTTATATCAGGATATATCGAGGAAATCTTGGGAATATTGGTGTGAAAAAAATGATACGATATTTTTTCCATATGAAACACCTTCTTTAGATAATCACTATGACCATAAACCAACATGGCAAAGATGGTTTGATGTATTCAAACAATTAGATGAGAGTGGTATTGACTATAATAAAATATGTTTAATAGATTCTTCTACTATAATAAGGTGGGATACGCCAAATTTTATAGAAATGACTTCGGGGGATGGTATAACTTGTTTTAAAGCATTCGAGAATTTAAGATGGATGCACGAAGGGATATCTGGTTATAACTCATTTTTTAATGGATTCAACTTTGATTTAACCAAATACATAGCATGTGGATTTCAAATTTTTGATAAAAATCATAAACCATTTCTTGATATGCTAAAACAATTTTATTTTGATAATTATGATTCTATAATGGAACTACAAAATGATAAAGTAAAACGAGGCACTGACCAACCTGTTTATAATTATTTACTACAAATTAATAATATAAAAGTTAATCACGATTTGCCAGCACCATTTTATATAAATCACATGTATAGATTTGATTGGTTTTCTCATAATTGGCAACTTAAACAAGATACTGTACCATTCTTTATAAAATATAGTTACATTTGGTTTTATAGTGGTTTTCCTCAGCGAGGAGATAGATATAGTTTAATGAAACAAACTTGGGACGCAATAAAGGACAATTACAAATGAAAAATATAGTATTTATACCTAAAGTAAAAGGTACCGATGAAAAAAGGTTAAGAGAAGTTGCGTATGATTTGTCTGTGGAAAGCTGGAGACGATGGTGTGATAAAAATGATTGTCAATTAGTTGTTATGGAAGATTTGGTTCATGATTATGAATATATGAAAATAACATGGCAAAGGTATTATTTGTTTGATATGTTAGATGGTAGTAATATAGAATACGACCAAATTTTGATGGTAGATGCAGACACGATTGTTCATCCAGATTGTCCCAATTTTTTTAATATGACTGGGCATAAGTATTGTGGTGTTAATAATGTTGGTAGTGTAGATTGGGTTCTACGGAGTATAGAAAATTACCGTCATTTTTTCTTTAAAGATGTAGATTTACCATATTGGGAATATATAAATGGTGGGTTCCAAATCGTTAATAAAAAACATAAAGATTTATTCAAAGATATTATTAGATTTTATTTTGAAAATAAAGATGAATTACTTGAATTACAGAATAAATGGCATTGTGGTACTGACCAAACACCAATGAATTTTATGTTAAGAAAAAATAACATAGATATTGGGATATTACCTTATGAATATAATATGCAAGATTTAACGAGATTTGAAGTAATAGGTAATGATTTATTATTTACTAAATTTGGTTGGATATACCATTTTAATTGTGGTGTTAAACCGCATCCTAGATATTGGATGGAACAGACTTTTAAATATTTATATGGAGATTTATAATGATAATTAAAAACAAATATATGATTGGTACTCATGTTATGTTTTATGAAATAGAAATGGTACCAGAGTTAGTACAAAGCATAATAAATGCTGTAGAAACGGTAGAAAATCGTGAAAACATAACAGTAGAGTTATTTTTTAATATGTCGCAATATTTTGAAAAAATAGATTTAAATCAAATAACTAAACAAGAATTAAGAGATAAATTTTTAAAATTAGTAGAAGATTTGAAGGCTGTTAATTGTAATGTAGGTTATACTATATATGAAGATGATGATGAACCAATAACTATGGTAGATTATCGTAGAGATTTAAATTATCTTAATTGTAAAAAACATGATTACATAGTATGGGGTGAAACAGATGCTTTATTACCAAAGGAGATGTTTAGAGTGCTCGAATCTATTAAAGATTATGCAGACCAAAATAGTATAAGTAGATATGTAACTACTTTTGCTGTTAGAAAAATGTGGGATCCAAGTTGGGGACCTTTAGAACATGTAGATTTTACTGATAAACAATATTACGAAACTGAATTACCCGATGGTAGTAGAGATGATAGAGCGTTTGATGAACCACATAGTATCAGATATACAATGTCTATTGATGAAATGAATGAGATTAATGAGAGAGCTGGGGAATTAGATGTGAGAATTATACAAAATCCACAATTTGATGGTTCTGGATTAGTTTTATCTTCTGATTTAATTAAAACTGGTGTAAATGTACCTCATTGTATAATAGGTCATGCAGTAGATGATACGAGTATGATGCACAGCTGTAAACAAATAATGGGGGATAATTATATTCAATTTATTGTTAAAAACATATTAAAGGTACATAACAGAAATAATCCTAAAAAAAGAAACTATTGTTTACAGAGAGATGGTAAAAATATTTGTCGGCAGGAAAAGGGCCCAAATCAAAGAGGTGATTGGTATACTACATTAAAAGACTTGGCTCACTTTAACATAAGTAATTTTGGTCCTAGTCAAGCCAAATTTAAAACTTATGATGATTACGAAGCAATAATGGAGAAAAAATGAAAAGAGCATTAATAACTGGCATCAATGGTATGGATGGTAGCCATCTAACTGATTTTCTACTCGAAAAAGGTTATGAGGTTTTTGGTATGGAAAGAAGGTCATCTTCTAAGAATAGGATAAATACTGCACATTTAGAAAATAAAATAACTTTTGTTAATGGAGACTTGACAGACCAAAACTCATTAGTCAGATGTCTGAGAGAATCAAATCCACACGAAGTTTATAATCTTGCTGCTCAATCTTTCGTGGGTGAGAGTTGGAATACACCTGAACAGACAAGCGATGTAACAGGGTTAGGTGTTTTAAGAATGTTAGAAGCAATAAGAGAATATGGTAAATCTATTAGATTTTATCAAGCTTCATCATCTGAAATGTTTGGTAGGATGATTGAAAATCCAGCCAACGAAAATACACCATTTTATCCTCGTTCACCATATGGTGTGGCTAAATTATATGGTCATTGGATTACAAAAAATTACAGAGAATCTTATGATATGTTTAATTGTAGTGGTATATTATTTAACCATGAATCTGAGAGAAGAGGTATTGAATTTGTTACTCGTAAGATTACAGACGGTGTAGTTAGGATACATTTAGGTTTACAAGAACATATCTCATTAGGAAATCTCGATGCTAAAAGAGATTGGGGTTACTCTCCTGATTATGTTGAAGCTATGTGGTTGATGTTACAACAAGACAAGCCAGATGATTATGTTATAGCTACAGGTGAAACTCATTCAATCAGAGAATTTTTAGATATAGCTTTTAATGAAATAGGTATCACAGATTGGTCAAGTCATGTTAAACAAGACCCAAGATTTATGAGACCTGCTGAAGTTGATGTGTTAAGAGGTAATGCATCTAAGGCAAAAGAAAATTTAAATTGGGAATGTAAGACCTCTTTTAAAAAACTTGTAAGCATCATGGTTAATAATGATATAAAAAAATTGGAGAGAAATATTGGGACAAATTAAAACAGACTACATAAAAAAATTACCAACTGATTTTCCAAAGATATTCGTAGAAACAGGTACATTTTTGGGTGGTATACCATTAATGTCTTTGGTAGATAAAAGCTTTGATGATTGGGATAAAATGTATACAATAGAATTATCAGAAAAATGTTGTAAAATAGCTTCAACACGATATAAGTTATACGAGGAATTTGGTAAAGAACACGATTTTAAGGAGCAGTGGAGTAAAGACGAGGATGATATTTTCAATGGTAGAGAAACATACTTTAATGATAAGTTACATCTATTACATGGTGATTCGGCTGAAAGACTGAAAGATGTTTTAGATGAAGTTGATGAGAGATGTGCTTTTTGGTTAGACGCTCATGCTGGTGCTAAAGAAGCTTATGCTAGAGGTGAAGTTGATTGTCCACTTATCCAGGAATTAGAACTTATAAAATCTCATCACATAAAAGACCATGTAATAGCTATAGATGATGCACATCTTTTTGGTCAAAAACAGATGAAAGATGGTGAAATAGTATGTGATTATTCTAAAATAACCAAGGAAGTATTAGATAATATAATTAAAAGTATAAATAAGGATTATATTATTGAATATGTGCAACCATATGGACAATTAATGTTGGTTGCTTATGTAAGTGGTGGTAGTGTATCTAATACAAGTACATGGTGGAAATAATATGAAAGTAATAATTTTTCATCAACCATTTCCAATGGGTAATTATAAATTAAATGAAATAATAGGTAATTATTTATCAAAAGAACACGAAGTTTATTTATTACAACAATTGAATGGAGCTCAACCAGATGGAGAGTATATCAATCAAATTAAGAATTTAAATCCAGATTTGATATATTTTGAAATGTTAGATAGAGAAACTTTTAAAATAGTAGAAAATTTAGATTGTGAAAAGATTCTATTACAAGCTTCTAATGGTATATTAACTAATTATGAAGATATATTTGAATATCATGGTAAATGGTATACAAAAGTATTGACTAATTCAAAATATATGCACGATAAATTTAAAAAAAATAACATAAATTCAGAGTTTTTTGAATATTATTTTTCTGTTTTATCTGAAAAAGATTTAGTAAAGACAGACAGATATGAACACGATTGTACATTTTTAGGTATGGGATTTCATAGAATGGAATCAAAATCATATGAAAATGAAAAAAATATATTCTTTGAAGGTTTCACAGAGATAGATTTTAAGATTTATGGTAACGGTTGGCCAAATTTTAACCATTACGGTGGCTTATTACCCCCTGATGATATTGGTAAATTATACAGCTCTTCAAAGTCAGCATTTGGTATAATAGGAGAAACACAGAGAGTGCACGGACAGATAAACAATAGATATACAGAAATGGCTTTCGCTGAAGTTCCCATATTAACCATAAATTATGAAACAATAGATTGGTTTGGTGCAGAAAAGTATATGAATTTCATTTCTTCAAAGCAAGAAGCTTTTGAAACTATAAAAGATATTATAAATAATACAGAAAAATACAGAGAACAATCTATAAAACTTAAAAAGTTTATAGTAAATAAAGATAAAGAATTTTTTCAAAAATTAAACAATTTAATTGGAGTTTAAATGGAACAAGTAATTTTTGGTGATAAATTTAACAAATTAAAAGTAGCATGGTTTACAGAGGGTGGGTGGACAGGAAAAATATCAAGAGACCATTTAAATATGAGAAATGATTCAGCCTGGATGCACATATTAAATGCAGACCACTATCCAGTTTATAATACACACGAGGTAACTGAACAATATGACATCGGTATATTAACTATCCCGAAAACTAACATTGATAAATTATATCAATACCCTCTGATAGAAAATATGAGAAAGTGCTGTAAAAGAATAGTTTCCATGCAAGAAGGACCGCATTGGTACTTTCAAGATTATCCTATCGAACATCAAATATGGTTTTATAACACATTGATGGAAATGGATATTATATTTGGACATAATGATATTGATGCTAGATATTACAGAGGTTTAACTGGTAAAAGATGTGAAGTTATGCCAACAACAATGATATTAGATAATGTTAAGAATTTAGATTTAATTGAAAATGTAGAAAAAAGAGAAGATAAGGTGATGATAGGTGGTAATTTTGTGCATTGGTATGGTGGATTCGATTCTTATATTATAGCTAGAGAATATGATTTACCAATTCATGCCCCGTCTATGGGTCGCAGAGTCCCAAGAGAAGAGGAATTAGGTATAAATCATTTTCCTTATATGAATTGGACTGAATGGATGAAAACTTTATCAACATTTAAGTTTGGTGTTCACATGATGAGAACACATGCGGCTGGTACATTCTCGCTAAATTGTGCTTATTTAGGAATACCTTGTATTGGTTATAAAGGATTAGACACTCAGGAAAAAGTACATGGATTAACTTCAGTTGAATTGGGAGACATGGAAGAAGCTAAAAAAATAGCTAAAAGATTAAAAACAGATAAGTGGTTTTATGAGATGTGTTCAGACATAACAAAAAAAATGTATAATAAGCACTTTTCGGAAGATATATATATTAAACACATGGAAAAGGTTCTAAATGAAGAAAATTAGTTTTATATTGCCATCAAGAAATAATTTAAAATACTTGAAACAAGCATATCATTCAATACGAAACAATTGTACAATACAACATGAAATATGTATAGCATCAGATAATAGTAATGATGGTACAGTTGATTGGGTAGAGAATGTAATGCAGTTAGATGAACAAGTTAAATTTCATATAAATCCGGGACCTGAGAGATTAGGACATACAATACTATATGATACATTGATTAATGAATATGCCACAAATGATATTGTTATGATATTTCACGCTGATATGTACATCTGTCCTGGAGCTGAGGACGAAATAGATAAGTATTTAGAACCAGGTAAGGTAGTCAGTTTGACAAGAATAGAACCACCATTACATCCACCTGGACCTGAAAAGATATTAGCCGATTATGGTATAGAACCAGAAGAATTTGATGAGAAACAATTCTTACAAGATTTATCAAAATTTAAACAAAACAAGACAACCGAAGGTATATTTGCTCCATGGGCTATATATAAATCAGACTTTCAAAAGATTGGTGGACACGACCCATTGTATGCTCCTCAATCGAAAGAAGATTCAGATATATTTAATAGATTTGTATTGGCTGGTTATGAGTTAATACAAACTTGGGAAGGTTTTGTGTATCACATGACTTGTAGAGGTTCAAGATTTAAGGATGGTGCTAAGAGAAATCCTGATGGTGAAGTGTTTATGAAAAATAGAGAAACTGATGAATGGTTACAACAGAATCAAAGAAGCACTCGTAATTTTATTCGTAAGTGGGGTCACTTTGTTAAACACGACCAATATTTGAAACCACATATACCTCCTAAATATAATATAGCGTTTGAAGTATATAATTGTGGTCCAGAACTATTGAGGGAGTTAGAACCGTGGTGTTCTGTTATGTATGTTGATGGTTATCTGATAGATGATTACATAAAGAAAGAACAACCCGACACTATGTTTGATTTAAAGGATAAAGTTAGAGATATAAAAAATCAATTTAAATTTTTAGAAAATGACATTACTGTATCCTTTGAAGCTAGTGAAATTGGAGTAGACAAATTTAATTTCATAGTTAGATTACCAGAAATTATAAAAGAATCTGGTGAATTAGGTATAATGGAGTACGATATATTTAAATTAAATATTAAAGCATTAAAAACTTATGAGGAGGAATTAATTAAATGCGAGCGTTAGTTACAGGTGGTGCAGGTTTCATAGGTTCACATATAGTAAATAGATTATTGGGAAAAGGTTATGAGGTTTCTATTATTGATAGTTTAGAAGAAACATCTAACTTAAATAGAATAAATGGCCCTACACGCAATATATTATACAGAATTGAAAATGTTACGGAGATACCCGATGTTGATATTGTTATTAACTCAGCTGCTGAAACTCATGTAGATTATTCATTTGAAAGACCTGATGATTTTATAAATGCTAATATAATAGGATTACATAATTTAGTAAAGCAGTGTATAAAAAAGAAAATACCAATAATACATTTGAGCACTGATGAAGTCATAGGTACTGGTGAAGATTTGTATGAAGATTCTATGTTAAAACCCACTAATCCATACTCATTTACAAAAGCAGCTGGTGAGAATTTATTACATGCTTATGGTTATTGTTCTGATTTAGATTGGAAAATTGTGAGATTAAATAACACATACGGTAAAATGCAGTTTCCTGATAAACTAATACCAAAGTTTATATATCATATATTAGATGGTGAGAAATTACCATTACATGGTGATGGAAAACAGACAAGGAATTTCCTTAATGTAAATGATTTCGTGGACGCGGTAGAAATAGTAATGGAAAAAGGTGAATCAAAAAACATTTATAATGTATCTACTGATGAAGAATATTCAATTTTAGATGTAACCAAAATGATTTGTAATAAAATGTGGGTTTACTTTGAAGATGTTGTAGAGTGGGTAGAAGATAGGCCATTTAATGACCCTTGGTATCACTCTAAAAGTGATAAACTTAGAAAATTAGGTTGGAAACCAAAACATACACTAAAAGAATATTTACCAGAGTTAATTGAATGGTATAAAAATAATAGGGAGTTTTAAATGAAATGCGTAGTTACAGGTGGTGCTGGGTTTATAGGAAGTAATTTGGTAGATAGATTGATAGAAGATAATCATCAAGTTATTATATTTGATGATTTATCTACTGGTAAAGAAGAAAATATAAATCCAAAAGCAACATTTCATAAAGTTGATATAAGTGAGTCATATTTAGTAAGAACTGGTTGGTATCAAACTGTAATGTGGGGAGCTGATGCTATATTTCATACAGCCGCTAAAGCTCGTGTTCAACCTTCTATCGAGGACCCAGTTTCCTTTAATAATGTTAATGTAACAGGAACATTAAATATGTTAAAAGGTGCAGTAGATGCTAAAGTAAAGAGATTTGTATATAGTTCTTCATCATCGGTATATGGTAATGTCGAACAATTACCTACACCAGAAACACACAAACTTGACCCTTTAAGTCCTTATGCTTTACAGAAACTTATCGGAGAACAATATTGTAAATTATTTTCAGAATTATATGATTTAGAAACTGTATGTTTAAGATATTTTAATGCTTATGGTGAAAGACAATTACTTGATGGTGCTTATTGTTTAGTTATGGGTAAATTTGCGAGACAAAGATTAAATGGTGAACCGATGACAATACGAGGTGATGGTGAACAGCGACGAGATTTTACCTATGTTGGTGATGTAGTTGAAGCTAATATAAAAGCTGGGTTTAATGCTAAGTTACCGATATTTCCATGTAAAGGCGATGTGTTTAATATAGGTAATGGTGATAATCGTTCAGTAAATCAAATAGCTGATATGATTGGTGGAGATAGGATTAATGTTGAACCAGTGATAGAACCAAAAGAAACATTAGCTGGTAATAGTAAAGCTAAAAATATAATAGATTGGGAACCAACAGCTAAAATAGAAGATTGGATAATAAAATATAAGGAACAAATAGGATTATGAAAATAGGAATAATAGGTAATGGGTTTGTGGGTTCATCAGTAGCATTCGGGTTTTCTGCACAAACAGGTTGTAATGCTGATGTAAAAATATATGATAAGGATGAATCTAAATCAACTCATACTTTATCTCAGGTATTAACATCTGATTTTATTTTTATATCTGTACCAACACCATCAAATAAAGATGGTTCGATTAATTTAGATATATTACATTCTATTTTTGAGGAAATTAATTATACAAATGGATTTAAGGGTGATAATATATTTTTAATAAGGTCTACCGTAACACCTGGAACTACAAGGAAAATCCAACAATATTACAGACATTTAAATATAGTGTTTAATCCAGAGTTTCTAACTGAAAGGTCAGCTAAGTTTGATTTTATTAATCAATCGAGATTTATATTAGGTGGAGAGGAAGAAAATGTAAATAAAGTTGCAGAGTTATTCAGATGGAGATTTGGAGAAACTACACCTATAATAAAGACTAATTATGAAACAGCCGAGATGATTAAATACATGAATAACCTTTTCTTTGCAACAAAAGTATCATTCTTGAATGAAATGTATCAAATAGCTAATAAATGTGGTGTCAATTGGAATATGGCAATAGAAGGATTTATCAGAGATGGTAGGATAGGTCATAGTCACATGTCAGTTCCAGGACCAGATGGGAAATTTGGATTTGGTGGTAGCTGTTTTCCAAAGGATATACAAGCAATGATACATTTTGCAAAAGAAAACGATATATTCCCAAATGTTTTAGAGGGAGTGTGGAATAAAAACTTAAATGTAAGACCAGAAGAAGATTGGAAAAATTTAGTAGGAAGAGCAGTAACAGAGGAATAAAATGCCGAAAGTAGATACAAGAGATTTAGATTTTATTGATGATGATTATATGAGTTATGAGAAAATTAGGAAAGCTCCTAAAAAAGAGAGTAAACCTGAAGAAAAACCTCAATCTGAATCAAAAAAATCTGATGTTAAAGATAATTAATATATACTTATATATAGATTAGGAGAAAATATGACAGATAAATATGGTTCATACATTCAAAAACTAATGTCAGTTATATTGGATGAAGAACAAGAAGAATTTGTTAAGAACATGTCTTGGGAAGAACTTAAACAAATTAGAGATGGTTTAAATGGTTTCTTAGAAAAAAGAAAACCTAAAGAACCACATGAGAAACAAGAAAACCCAAAACAACAATTGTTATTTGATTAAAAAACACAGGAGGTTATAATGGCCACAATAGACCAAGAAGGACTTATGGAAGTCGAAAAAATAAAAAATGCATTGAACCGCGCTTATGAAAAGCTAGAAAGCAATGGTAGTAATAGTGTAGTTAATGATGAGTATAGTTTTATATTTAAAATATTAGGACAAATGGAAGCTGAATGGAATCATGATGTAAATCAAGTATTTACGGTTCCAGAAGAACTTAATATTAATGGTAAATCTTATTCAAGTAAGAGTTAATTATGTCAAAAAATAATTCAGTAGGTGATTCTTATAATCCACCTGGCATAGGTACAGAGTTTGAACCTATGCCATTTGAAGATGTGGAAATTGATGATTTATTATGGCTCAATCAAAATTCAACAAATGGAACAGAAAATCCAGCCCATAGAAAAATTGATGAAACTGCAGTTCAGAATTTACAAACTGGAGCTTTAGTCAAAGTAAGTACCAGGCAAGAGGTATATCAAAAAACATAATGTCTGTAAATAGACCTTTACATGTTCCCGGAAGAAGATTTGTTTTAACTAAAAACAAGATACTCGAATCACAGAAACATACTAAATCTAATAGTGAAGCGGCTCGTTGGTTAAGTGTTAGTTATAACACATATAAAAAATGGGCTAAGTATTACGGTATATTTGAACAACATCTTAACCAAAAGGGTGTTGGTGTGAAAAAAGGTTGGGCAGTGTATAAAATACCATTAGAGGACATCATAAGTGGTAAAAGAGGTAAACGATATTCCATAGGTCAATTTAAAAGAAGATTAATTGATGAGGGGTATTTTGTAGAAGAATGTTCAATATGCGGGTGGAATGAGGAAAGAGTCACGGATAATAAGATATGTTTAAATATAGATTTTTCAGATGGTGATTCTAAAAACAGAGCTTTAGAAAACATGAGGTTATTATGCCCTAATTGTTATTTATCTAACAATGGGCATTTTTATAATTCAAAATTATTTTGTAAATAGGAGCAAAAATGGCACAATCAAAAGAAGGTAAAAGAGTTAAAAAAACTAAACAAGGTAACGGTATAAACACAAAAACCAGCCACAAAGGTGGTGGACCGAATGGTTCAACACAAGGTAAACACTACAAAAAGAAATATCGTGGACAAGGTAAATGATAAAGGTATTGAAAATAGGACAAAAAGCTATCATCAGTAGAAACATTCCCTCTGTTGATGGTATGTTATATGCTGATACAAAAGTTACAATTGATGAAATAGGTTTTCCCGATAAAGAC
>Ga0098059_1001457_pt1 | contig 11908 bp, 5 predicted proteins | sample 20_taG_FD_92580 | JGI IMG/M metagenome (GOLD analysis project Ga0098059, IMG submission 92580) | Marine viral communities from the Subarctic Pacific Ocean - 20_ETSP_OMZ_AT15318 metaG | ecosystem: Environmental > Aquatic > Marine > Oceanic | place: Subarctic Pacific Ocean | collected 2015-01-19
CACAAGCTGTAATGGAATGGGTTAGATTATCACACGAATCTGTTACTGGTCGAGACGGATATGCTGATTTCTACAAAAAAGACATTACTTTCAATGTATTAGGCCCTGTAGGGGATAAAGTGGAAGAATGGACATTAAAAGGCGCTTACGTACAATCAACTGCAGCAGGTAGTTTAGATTGGAGTACAGATAGTGCACTAATGATGTCTATCACACTAGCATATGATTATGCAATCTTACAGTTCTAATATATATTAGAAACATATTAAACAAAAATAGAGGAAAAAAGTTATGAGCGAAAACACTAAAGTTACGGCTAAACAAGAAAACAAAAAGAAATTTCCAACCGAATTTATCGATCTTCCTAGTCAAGGGTGGTTCTATCCAGAAAACCACCCTTTGGCTTCAGGTCAAGTAGAATTAAAATACATGACTGCAAGAGAAGAGGATATTCTAACTTCATCAAATCTTATTAAAAAAGGTATTGTAATTGATACGTTAATTAACTCACTATTAGTAAGTGATATTACGTATGATGATTTATTAGTAGGTGACAAAAACGCAATTATGATTGCATCACGTATCTTAGGATATGGTAAGGACTATGACATTGATATGACTTGTCCTAAATGTCAAGAAACTAATAAATTAACTATTGATTTAACAATGCTTAATAATAAAGAACTTGATTTTGATAATTTAACAAAAGGTTCTAATGAATTTGAATTTGAATTACCATTATCAAAAGTTTTAGTAACGTATCAGCTTATGAGTGGTGCTTTTGAGAAGAAATTAGAAGCAGAATTGAAAGGATTAGCTAAATTTGTAAATAAGAAAGGTCCAGGAAAAGAACTTACAACAAGATTAAAGCATCAAATTATTGCAATAGACGGTAATCGAGAGAAGAAAGATATTAGAGATTTTGTTGATAATGATTTATTTGCACAAGATTCTTTAGCATTACGTACAAATATGAGAGCTCAATCACCAGACGTTGCTACAGAAATGAATTTCGAATGTGATTCATGTAGCCATACGGAGATAGTCGATATGCCAATCGACGTCAACTTTTTTTGGCCTGGAACCAAGTCATAGAGCACTAATTCACGAAGATGTTTTTATGTTGTGTTATTATGGTAAAGGAGGCTTTACTCATGATGAAGCATATAATATGCCACGATATCTACGTACATTCTATCTAAAACAGATTGAAAAAATTGCTTTGCAAAAACAAGAACAACAAAAGAAGCATGATAATAAGCAAAGTGGTAAATCAGAAGTATTCGGTCCTCCAGTAATGCCGAAAAACGGTCCAAAACACTAGGTTTTCTAGCTCTCCCATATTTATATATGATAAACTATATAAAGGGGAGACTATGAAAACATCAAAAAAGTACATTCTTAAAGAGGGCGCATTTAACTGGCTTCTTAAAACATTGCTAGGTAAGAAAAATGCAACTCAATTAAGGTATTGGGCAGCTATCAAGACTGACCCAACCCTATCTAGATTATCTCGTGAATTCGAACAATCAGCTAGAGAATTAGAACAGGTCATGGATAAACGCATGAAAAAGCCTGGTTCTGGTGGTAATACAAAACACTACAAAAATCTGAAAAACTTATTATCTCGTAGACCTTAATAAATATATATATTGTTATGGCTAAAAAAGGGAATAATAACAAAAATAAAGTTACCAATCCTGGTACCAGGGGTAACCGGCTATCTAAACTGGGAAAGTTCCAGGAACTCAACGACGAAGGTAAAGTAAAGTATACAGATGCACGTCTTGATACTACACGTAGGAAGATGAAGTCAGTTAATATGGCTTCAAAGCGTGGTCAAGAGTTACTTGCTCAAGAGGCAAAGCATCTAACCAATATTACAATAATAAGAGGTGAACAGATCAAGCAAGTAAAAGATCTCTCTTTCGAATACGATAATATATTTTCTCGTCAACAAGAACAAACTAAAGCTGTAGAACAACTATATGGTGTTCAAAATAAATTAGCTGATAAACTTAAATTAGCAGAAGGATATGCATTAGAAATTGCATCTGCAACACGGCAGACTCGTGACATGAGTTTAGAAGAGTTAAATACTAATCGACGAACTACACAAAATCTCCAACGGTTAAATCGATTAAAGTTAGATGCCGTTAACCACTCTCAAAAATTAACTCTATATAATAAAGATAATATACCTTACTACGATAAAATAAACAAAATCCAAGCTGAAATAGCGGTATTAACAAAAACAGTAGGTGATAATGCTGATACTGAAAATGCACATCGACTCGAAGTTCTTAAGACTATGGAAAAAGAATATGAGACAATCGGTAAACTTGAAAAGAAAAATGATCGTAAAGAGGAAATTCAGAAAAGTATAAATGACTTGATGACCTTGCAAGGAACAGCTGCAGGAACAATACTTAACACCTTAAAAGATATAGTTACTAACCCACTCTTAATATTTACAGGATTATTAGCATTAGGTGTTTCACGGTTTGAAACAATGCGTGGGTATGGTAATCAATTAGCTGAAGAATTAGATCGTGTAAATAAAAAATTAGCTGGTTCAGGTCCATATCAAGAAGCAATAATAAAACGAGCTCGAAAAATTCATTCAATATTTAGAGCAGCTGGTGAAGGATTTTCAAGTAGTCTAGAGAATGCAGTAGATGCTATACAAGCATTGCAAAAACAGCTAGGGAATATTAATATAGTAAGTGGAGATCTTGTTGATCTTATGTCCACTATTAAACTAAGTATAAATTTATCTGATGAAGATGTTGCTAAAGTAATAGATACATACTTAATAGTAGGTAATCATTCAGAAAAGGCAGCTGAAAATGCAGCTAATATGCTATACTCAATGTCTGAATCTGTTGGATTAAATCCTGCTGAAACATTCAAAGAAATAGCAAATGCAACAGGTGAGACATTAGCACATTTTAGAGGAGGAACACAAGAACTTAATGAGGCTGTTGTTGCTGCAAAAAAGATGGGACTAGGATTAGAAGATGTAGCTAAAATTTCTAAAGGATTATTAGATTTTGAAAGTTCAATCGAAGCTGAAATGGAAGCTCAAATGTTAACTGGAATAAATCTTAATTTTAATAAAGCTCGACACTTTGCAATGAATAAGCAAGGAGCTAAAGCAGCTCAAGAAGTATTAAGACAGGTTGGTGGATTAAAAAAATTCCAACAAATGAATATATTCCAACAAGAATCTATAGCAAAAGCCACTGGACTTTCAGTAGATGAACTCCTAAAAACAAATGTCCAGCGTGAGCGTGAAAATAGGATAAAAAAGGAACAACAAGAAATACATAAAGATACTGTTAAAATGCTCCCTATAGTAACTAGAGTTATGGGTAAGATAGAAACAGGATTAGGAATAATAGAAAAACTAGCTAATATACTTGGAGATATTGTACTTGACGTATTTGGAGTAAATTTCAAACAAGCTGAAGAATTAATACTTAAGTTTGTTAAATCTGACACCTTTCAGACTGGACTAAAAAATATTTTATTCTTTATGAAAGGTATAATAGAAGGAATTGTAGATGCTATATCAACTGTTTGGGATTTTATAAAGAGTATTCCGTGGTTAGGAGATTTCGTAAAAAAGATGGGAAAACAAGACATGTCTGGTGGGTACAGCGGAGCTCAAAAAGCTGGTAATGCAACAGGAAAAGCACTTACAGGAATATTTGTTGCAAATAAATTAGGACAGTTATTAGGAATGACACCTTTTACTGCAACGTGGATACGATCAGCTGGTGGAGCTCTTGGCGGAATCACAGACTTCTTAGCAAAAGGAGTGAAAGGGTTACTTGGTTACGGTGGTCAATCAATGGGTACTGGGTTAGCAGGAGGAGTAACTAAAGCCGGGTGGCTTACTGCAGGAGCATTTATTGCAAAAGGTATATGGGATGTTGCAACATTAACTGGAAAAAGTACAAGAAGTGAAACAGCTGGAGCTTGGGGAGGAGCAATTGGAGCAATTGGAGGAGCAAAATTAGGAGCAATGGCAGGTACAGCAATATTCCCAGGTGTAGGTACTGCAGTAGGAGCAGCTGTCGGAGCAGCTGTCGGGTATTTTGGTGGAGGTTTGGTAAAACATATTTCTTGGTTCCAAGATGATTTAGACAAAGCTCGAATGAGACTAGCAAAGAGTCAAGGTGAACTGGAATTAGAAGCACACCTCCAAAATAGTAAGTTAAATATGGATATTGTAAAAGCTCAAAGTGACGTAAGACGGAAGTTTATTGATTTTGGACTTACAACTGATGGTGCAACTAAAAATGAAATGGTAGCTTTTGCTGATGCTATGCTTGCATCTGGAAAAATTACAAAAGGGGATCACAAAAAGGTTCTAAAAGGGTCAATGGGCGCTGTAGAATTACTAGAACGAGCAGCAGCAGGAGCAGCTGGAAACTTAACTAGAGAACAGGAAGCACGTAAAGTTTGGGTTGAAAATCAATTTAACACTAAAGATATAGAGGTGTATAAGAATCTAGATAAAAATCAAGATTTATACAAAACAATTGAAAGCCTAACAAGGGACATCATTGACAATAAAATGACAGAATCTGGTCTGGATGATAGAGGAAAGATTAATTATGTATTAAATCCCTTCCGTACTCAGCATGATAGAGATGTTTTAGTTAGAGAAATAGATAGGTTATATGAAGGTACTGTACCACTAAAACTGATTAAAGAAGCTGTTGAAGAAGCCACTCCAGGAATGGAGCTTTATTTTACAAAAACAGGTGCTGTAGAATCAGGATTAGAACGATTAAGAGATCGATTGTTACAAGATGTTGAAATTCTAATTGATAGTGATCAAAATTATGTTAATCAGAGAAAATTAAAGCTGTTGAAGGTAGCAAGTAAAATGAAATATGATCCAATAACTAATTCATTAGTAATTAAAAAAGTAGAAGATCCTAATGCTGTTACAAAGGCTTCGGGTGGTGTATTATATGAAAAAGGTGGTATTACTGGACTTGTACAACCAGAACCAAATACAGGATCAGGGTTAGGAAAAATTGAAGATTTTATGTCAGATTTGATGGATAAAGTGTTTGGAGATTACACTAATTATTGGGTAGCAAAAACAGGGGATCGTGGAGGAGGTCCAGTACCAATAGGTCTAGGAGGGGTAGGAGACCCAAATGTAGATAATTCCCAATATTGGGGAGGACAAGATTTAACCACAGGTGATCTTCAACAAACACCTGCAGGTCAAAAAGTAGTACAAGACTGGATACGAAACCACGGTATGCCTCCTACAAAAGGTAACAGTGGATGGCCTGGATATCATGATTTTAACGGAGGCTCATTAATGTGGAGCACATCTCATCTTTTGAGCAGTGAATATGTAGATCATACCTACGGAATTCCTGATGCAGTCAAAGCTCAGTTGACCAAGAGATATGGAAGTGAAAAAAAATGGAAAAAGAAAATACGTGATAAAAATCTTAAGTGGGACAAGAAAGATACCGAATGGAAAGAATCAGGATGGTTTGGAGAACCAATGATTGGTGAAAAGCCATCATCAGCCCACAAGAATAAGGAGGTTAACGACGTATCAGCTGCAATGAATCCAGTTGTAGAAGGAGTATATAATGGGCAACGAGCAGCTGCACCATGGGCAGCAGCAATTGTAGCAGCAGCAGCACTACCAGCGTTATTTGCAGCTGGAGGTACTGGATTAGGGAGCATGCTGCTTAGAGGAGGTGTTAATTTAATTAGAAATGGGGTAATGGCAAATTGGGGGCTGATTCAAGGTGGTCTCCAGAGAATATTTATAACTAAAGGGGTTTGGAGTTCTATAATCGGAGCTATGGAAGTGTATGGAGGAAGTCGTGGATTATCAGCAATGGTAAATAGTATGTATGATGTTGCAACTGGTGAAGCTGACATGAAAGATCTTATTAATATATTCCTAGGAGGGACAGATGTGAAGAAGTATAAGAATGTTGCAACATCATTATATTATCTTGGGAAAGGAGAACCTGATATGGCTCTCCTACCATGGATTCCAGACAAAATATTAAAAGGAACACCTTTAGGAAGAGTAATTTACCATACAGGAGGATATTCTGATGCTGGAAAAGATTTTATAAAAGGTGGTAAGGATTTATATAAATATTACGCGTCTGGTGATTTCGGTATGGGGAAGATGAGAGAAGAGCTTTATGATAGTATAAAATCTTGGTATAACAGTGACAGTAAAACCTTTGGTTCCGGGTCTAGTATAATTGAGGCTACAATTTTTGCAAAAGGAGGTAATATAGATACTATATTAACGAACGCTATAAACAAGGCACTCGGAAAATCTGAGAACTATATTAACGATACTGAAAAAGGTATGCTTCCAGAAGTTGAAGTAACTGCAGAAGATGGATCAGACAAAAAAGGTATGGGTGGTATATTAGGTAAGTTTATGAATGGAGGAGTTACACCAAATGTTACACAAGTTAATGATATGATTTTAACAGCTGACGGTCAATTAATAGAAACTCACGAAGATGATAATATTATAGCTAAAAAAGGTGGAATCACTCAAAAAACAGGAGGTGCTAGTAACAAAGATATAGAGACAATAAACTCTCTATTAAGAGAACTAATTATAGTAAGTAACGATACAGTAGTAGAAGTTGACGGTAGAATAATATCTGAAAACTATCAAGTAGCTTAAAACGAATAAAATGGCAAAGAAAGAACCAAATAAAAATAAAGTAGGACCTACTGGGGCAGGTAGAAAAATTCAGACAAATATGTTTGATACTGAAGCTGAACAAAAACAGCGTCAACAACATCTTGATACAGTACGTAAGCAGATGGAAGCTGCTAACATTACCCAAGAACAGAGAAATAAACTTCTCGCTGATGAAGAGCGACAGGTAGGGGAGATTATCAAAGTACAAGGTAAAGAGTTAACTCAAATAAAAGATCTTGCTAATTTATACGATAGTATATACTCTAGACAACAAGAACAGACTAACGCTGTAGAACAATTATATGGCGTTCAAAATAAACTAGCTGATAAACTTCAACTGCACGCTAGTTCAGCACAAGAAATTGCAACTTGGCAACGACAAACTCGTGACATGAGTTTAGAAGAGTTAAATACTAACAATCAAACATTAACCGATTTACAAGAGATGAATCGACTAAAGATGGCAGCTGTTAAACAAGCTCAAAAATTAACTTTATTTAATAAAGATCGTATACCTTATTATGCTCAAATGCAAGAAATCCAAGCTGAAATAGCAGTATTATCAAAAACTGTAGGGGATAATGTTGATACTGAAAATGCACATCGATTAGAAACATTAAAGCACATGAAGAAAGAGTATGAAACGCTTGGTAAACTTGAAAAGAAAAACGAACGTATTGAGCAAATGCAAGGGAGCATAAATGACTTGATGACTATGCAAGGAACAGCTGCAGGAACAATATTTAACACCATAAAAGATATAGTTACAAATCCGCTCTTAATATTTACAGGATTATTAGCACTAGGAGTCCAGCGATATGAAACTATGCGTCAACGTGGTAATCAACTAGCTGAAGAAATGGACCGTGTAAATAAAAAATTAGCTGGATCAGGTCCATATCAAGATGCAATAATAGGAAGAGCTCGGAAAATCCATTCAACATTCAGAGCAGCTGGTGAAGGATTTGCAGGAAGTTTAGAGAGCGCTGTAGATGCTGTTCAAGCATTAGAAGCGCAGCTAGGAGGTATAAACCATGTAACATCAGATCTTGTTAATACTATGACAGATCTTAAATTAAGCATAAATTTATCAGATGATGAAGTTGCTAAAGTAATAGATACATATCTAACAGTTGATAATTTATCTGAATCAGCTGCAATAAATTCTGCTGAAATGCTATATTCAATGTCAGAACAAGCAGGCTTAAATCCTGCAGAAGTATTTAGAGAGATAGCAAATGCAACAGGTGAAACTTTAGCGCATTTCAGAGGAGGAGGTCAAGAGCTCAATAAAGCAGTAATCTCTGCAAAGCGAATGGGACTAGGATTAGAAGACGTAGCTAAAATTTCTAAAGGATTATTAGATTTTGAAACTTCAATTGAAGCTGAAATGGAAGCTCAAATGTTAACTGGAATGAATCTTAATTTTAACCGAGCTCGAATGTTTGCAATGAATAAGGAAGGAGCTAAAGCTGCTGAAGAAGTATTAAGACAAGTTGGTGGTTTAGAACGATATCGTCGTATGAATATATTTCAACAAGAAGCTATAGCTAAAGCTACAGGATTAACTGTAAATGAACTTCTAAAAACAAATGCTCAGCGTGAACGAGAAGCTAAAATAGCTAAAGAAAAACAGCAAATACATAAAGACACAGTAAAAATGCTTCCTATCGTAACTAGTGTCATGGGTAAGTTAGATACAGGATTAGGAATAATAGAAAAAATATCTAATATACTTGGAGATATTGTACTTGATGTTTTTGGTGTAGACTTTGCAAAAGCTGAAGAATTAATATTAAAGTTTGTTAAATCTGATACCTTTACTACTGGATTAAAAAATGTTTTATATTTCATGAAAGGGGTAATTGGAGGTATTAAAGATTCTATAATGTGGATGTGGGATATGTTAAAATCTACTGGATTATTAAATTGGATCCAAGATGCAGATATGTCAGGAGGGTACAGCGGAGCTCAAAAAGCTGGTAATGTAACAGGAAAATTATTGACGGGATTATTTGTTGCTAGTCAAGCAAAGAAGCTTCTAGGATTAACCCCACTAACTGCAATGTGGGTACGATCAGCCAGTGGAGCCCTTAAAGGTCTTGGAAAAGGAATTTTTAATGGTATAAAAGGATTATTCGGTGGTGGAGGAGGAGCAGCTGCAGGAGGTGGTAGTCTTCCAGGCCAAGGAAGTTTATTTCCTGATTTAGTAAAACATGGAAAAGGATTTAGCGGAGGAGGTGGAGGAGCTGCAGCAATGTCAGGAGGTCAAATGCTAGGGTATGGTGTAGCAGCAGGATTTATTGCAAAAGGAGCTTATGATGTAATAACAACTCAGACCGATGTTGGGTCTACCATGAGTGAAAAAGCAGGAGCATTAGGTGGATTAGGTGGAGCAGCATTAGGAGCAAAAGGTGGAGCTATGATTGGAACAATGATACTCCCAGGGATTGGAACAGCAATTGGAGCTGCAATTGGAGCTGGAGCAGGATATTTTGGTGGCCAAATGGTAAAACATATAGAATGGTTCCAAGATGATTTAGATAAATCTCGAATTAAATTAGTTCAATCTGAAGGTGAGTTATTGCATAGGAAAACTATAGATAATGCTAAGCTACGGAAGAAACAAGTAGAAGCTGCTAATATAGTAAGACAATCCTTTATAGACTTTGGCCTTACAACAGATGGTATAACTCAAAACGAGTTACGAGACTTTGCACAATCTCAATTAGATGCTGGTAATATAACTAAAGAACAATTTAATGCAGGTCTTACAGGTCAACTAGACCCTCTAAAAATGTTAGAATTAGCTGCAGCAGGAGCAGCAAGTCAGTTAGGATTAGAACAGCAAGTTCGTGATCAATGGGTTCAAGATAATATGGCACTAGATGAAGATATTCTCAATAACTACAATGAAGTTAGTAAATTAGAAGTTACGATGAATACAGTTAAGGGTCTAAAAGATACTATTGTTGACGCTAAAACAACCAAACAAGGAATGGCCGATAGAGGGACTACACCTTCAGATTGGGTTATGGTACACGGAGTCTTTGGTGATGATGATCTAGCAAAGGTTGCTGAAGAAATGTACTTCCTATATGGTGGTACTGTTGAAATGGCAGATATTAAAAAAGCAATGGAGGGGAATTTTACATATAATGATGCCAAGGATTGGGGACTTTTCAGTAAAACGGAGAAAACAAAAAACCTTATTGAAACTATTCAAGGAAGATTAGAAAAAGGAATCCAAGCTAAACTTAATGATGCTCAATTTGAGCATCAAAAAAAAGAAACAAGTTACCTCGAACAATCAAATCTAATGAAGTATGATAAAGCAACTGGTGCACTATTAGTCACAGAAGAGAGTAAAACTTTTGCTGAGGAAAGAGGACGTGCTGCTGGAGGATTATTACAAGGTCCTTCTCACGCAGAAGGTGGAATTGACACTAAATTTGGAGAGATGGAGGGTGGTGAAGCAGTAATTAATAAAAAATCAACTGCAAAATATTTTAATACATTATCTCGAATTAATCAAGATCAAGGAGGTGTTGCTTTTGCAAGTGGCGGGATAGCAGGATCAAAATTTGCTAACGGAGGTCAAGTTGATGGAGTAAGTGGTGCAGACAAGCAAATGAAAAATACATACACTGTTAACGTAACTAAATATCTAAACGCTAGAGAGTTGGGAGATATGTTTAGTGTACCATCTCATGGAATGTATCCAGGTCACATACAGTCTCGTATGGTTAATCAAGAAAGAGCTATAGATTTTGGATATGAGGCTCCTATTGATGGAGATCCTACAAAATATTTTGTTGATCCCTGGGATTATGGTAATAGAGATACGTACGCAGACAGAGATAAAACGGGTAAAGGAATAGACACTCAAAGTCTGGAACTAAATTATTCCGATATGAACCGTTATCTAAAGGTAGCACAAACTGTAGATCCAAGTTCAGGTCCCCTAGCAGGTATAACACTAGGATCTAAAGGATATAATTTCAAAAATCAAAATTGTGCAGATTATAATGCTAGGGCATTCGGAGTAGACGCTAACCAAGCAAAAGAAGCTGGTTGGTTGATGGGAACAGGAGTAACTACTCCAGAGATGGTATTTCCATTAATCCTAGAGAAATACGGAGGTCTCGGAGGTCGCGAATCGATTGGTGATCAAAAACAGTGGTCGTTTAACTCATTTATGGACGGAGATATAGGCGACTTTACAGGATTATGGAAATCGGATGAAAATCCTCTTACACACAACTATTTAGGAGACGCTGTCAACTGGGGTAATGAAAAGATTTATGAAGGAGCAGATGCTATTGTTAAGAACAGTTCTGAGTGGACAGGAGGGTTATTTGATCTTGACCAAACACCTGGTGATGCTTGGGATAATACAGTAGATTGGAATAAGAAAAATGTAGCAGATCCTGTAATTGAAGGAACTAGAAATATAGGAAATGCAATCAACAGCTTCTTTGGAGGTAGTAACAGTTACTGGGAAGATGGAGGAGTTACAGGAAACTCACCAGTTAGTGAGAATCAAAATCAATACTTCCGAAATATACCGGTTACTAAAGTTAATGATATGATTTTAACATCTGATGGTCAAATGATAGAGACGCATGAAGATGATAATATTATCGCTAAAAAAGGTGGAATCACTCAAAAAACAGGTGGAGGAGGAAGTGGTTCTGCAAATGAAATGATAAACTTGTTAAGAGAACTAATTATAGTAAATAAGAATGCAAAGATCAAGGTTAATAGCATGGCGCTAGCTGACGCTGTAAATACAGCAAATTATATGAATACATAAAATGGCAACAGAACACAACATACCAAACGAAATAAGCATACCAGGATCTTTAACTGGTAGGCATGAGAGTTCATTGATATCTCCTATGGGATTTTCTGCATTTACAACTCAGATGAAATCAGATATTGCACCTATGTCAACTTTATCATTCACAACTCGAATGAAATCAGATGTATTTCCAATACCATTTGCTAATTTTACAACAGCAATGAAATCTGATATTGCACCAATTACATTAGGACCACCAAACTTAAAGAGTTTATTTGAAATAAAAATACAAGGTCAATTAGAAGGTCGTCACGAATCATCTACAACTGCACCAATAAACTCTATATTAGGTGCAAATAATGAATCTAGTAAAA
>Ga0098059_1001458_pt1 | contig 11898 bp, 6 predicted proteins | sample 20_taG_FD_92580 | JGI IMG/M metagenome (GOLD analysis project Ga0098059, IMG submission 92580) | Marine viral communities from the Subarctic Pacific Ocean - 20_ETSP_OMZ_AT15318 metaG | ecosystem: Environmental > Aquatic > Marine > Oceanic | place: Subarctic Pacific Ocean | collected 2015-01-19
AGGTACTTTATATTTATCTTTCTGCTCATTCAAAAACTTTTTCGCTTTCGCAAGTTCTCGTTTTTTCGCTAGTTTTTTCTTCTTAATATCCCGTGGTTCATCTAGCTCTTCATCGATGCTAAACTTATCCTCCATGATATCTTGAATATCTATAGCGTCTAACCCTTCTTCGGTTATACTATAATAACTAGCTAGTACAGAGTCATCTTCCATAGAATCATAATCTTTCTGTAAATTATAGAAATCTTCGATTCCACGTCCAGTGTCTTTTTTGTACTTTAAATACGCAGACACATCTTCAGGTAATTCTTCGTTTGCCTCTTTTTCCGCAAACAGTTCATCAACTGAATTTATATCCTTGTTGTATCTATCTCTAATAAAAGAAAGAACGTCTTCATCATTTAACTCTGATGAGGGAGTTTCATCAATTTTCTCTGATGAGGGAGTTTCTTTTTCAACTTTTTCTTCTGCCTTATCTTCTGCCTTTTCTTCTGCCTTATCTTCTACCTTATCTTCTACTGTAGAAGCTTTAGTTGTTTCTGTTTTCTCTTGTTGTGGTTTAGATTCATTGTCTTCAAACTTTTCTTCATGTTTTTTTAACAACTCCTCTTCTATTTCTGCTTTGGACTTTTCTTCTACTTGTCCTAAATCTTTTACTTTTATATTCATAATATTGGATTAGATTAAATTTTAAACAAAGTTAAACAAAAAATAAATACAAAATTTAGCCTATCTTGGCTCAAACTCTGCTAAATCAAAACCATCAAGGCTGTCTTCGTTGGATTCAAAGTTTATTGCTGGTAAATTTCTTTTTCGTTGTTCAATCATTTTAGACTGTTGAGTAGACTGCTGACTAATGCGTTTGTCTTTAGCTTTTTCTCTATTTTGTTCTCTCGAGTCGATTTGGGACTGCTCCATTCCTTTAATCTGCATTTGAAACTGAAACTCAGTTTGCATTAACTGTTCTTTTAAGGCGGCTTCATTTTTAAGTTTTTCTATTTCAAAACTTATTTCAGCTTGTTTCACTTGCATTTTAGATTGGGTTTCCATCTGAACCTTTTGAGCTTCTAGCTGTGCTTTAGCTTGTTCAGCCTGCATTTGCATCTGTGCAGCCATCTGTTGCTCCTGCATTTTTAGTTGCTGTTCTTGTTCTTGTTTTTGTTTACGTTTTAATTTAAGCAACTGATTAGCCATTTTAAGATTATTAATCTCTCTTATATCTATAGCATCCTCTAAACTTATGTTTTCTTTAGATAAAGCCATTTGTATATTAGCTTCAAGCATAGCTTTTTCTTCTTCATCAGGAGCCATTTCTATAAATATCCCAAAATCATAAATGTATAAATCTTTAATTTCTTCTAAAATTCCTGAATTATATTTTCCTATTTGCATAGCAAACTCATCTTTGAAATCTGCAAATTCTAATATATCAGCGGTTCTAATAGATAAACACTCTGCTAAAGTTCTCGTTATAAATAAACTACCATCTAATATATGTCTAGTAGCTGTATTGCTATTAAGTGCTGCGAGTTTTTGAACCCCAACTAAAGAATTAGGATCAGGAGTCGAACCATCTCTAGCTTCATTCAATCCCGTTACTGCTCTTATCATGTCTAAATAATGATTATAGTTAGCTATAAGCATTTGCATTTTACTAGAACCACTATTTGCAGTAAGTTGTTGTATTGGTACTTTGGCGTTATTAAATTCACCATCTTGAGTAAAACTCCTCCCAATAACACTACCTGTTTGAAAATATAATCTTAGAGCATCTTCAGGATTATAAGCATTACCTGTCCCTAAATCCACTTCATTTAAACCATCGGCATCAATAAACACACCATCCGGTACTATTCTTGAAACCACTTGTTGAATTTTTAAATGTGTCATTTGAATTAAATCTGCAAAAGGAATCATTCTACGAACCAAAGACTCTAACTGTCCTTTGTACATTCTCGGAGCACATGCTACATAATTAGGCATTGCAAACTGATTAGCCGATTTTGGTCTCACCATATTTTCTGCCAACTTCCACTCTAAAACAATATTTGTACCCATTACCATTACCCCTGTATACCATACATCTATTCTTTTTTCCACCTTTTCAAACTTACCTTGATCCATCATTTCTTGTGGTGGATTAAACTGATCATTTTTTTCTACCGTCTTATAAGTTCCGTCTGCTAACTTTTTTCTTTTATAAACAAATGAATGGGTGGTTTTGTAATTGAAATACAATAAAGTTGCAGTATCTCTATAAAACATACTGTTTTCATAGAACTGTGAAGTGTTAAAATAGTTATACCATGATTGACTATACTTAGCTATTTCATTTAAATCAGCATCAGTTAATGATGGATCAATTTTAATTAGCTCTGTCATTGGGACTGTTTTAATTTCACCCCAATAAAAACAATCTTTAAAATAAGGGTCTTCAGTATAACTATAAACCACATTGGCAGGATCAACATAATCTAGTTTTACACCTTGTCCTGGCAAAAACTCATGTTTAGTTATTCCAATACCTAATGTAGTTAAATCATAATCCACCCTATTTCGGATATCATTATAATGATTTTCTGAAAACAACGTATTAATAGCAATTTCTTCCGCAATTTCTACAGCCGGCTTATACTTCATGTTCATAAACAATTCCATCTCCTCGTCGGACTCAGGAAGTTCTTCGGCATTCGTTTGAAATACATTAATTCCAAACTCCTCTTCAATTTGATTAAATAAAGGCTTAGCAATAACTTCTCCCTCTATTTGTTTTTGAAACTCATTTCTTTTTTCAGCAGACATAGCATCTTCAGCATAAGCTTTTACTTTAAAAAGCCTATCCGACATACCATTTACTACAATATCTACAAACTTAGGAATGATAGGAACAGGTGTCCAATCTAAATTTAAATAAGATAAATCACCATCTACCGCTAATTCGTTTTTATATTTTGCAATAGACTGCTCACCTCGCGCGTACAGGCGCAGGCGCATGAACTCTCCCCATTGATCGTAAAATCTACAAGAACCATTGTCTCTTCTAAACCATTCGTATTGTATTGCTTGTCCTATTTGTAACCCATATTCTACTGTATCTTTTGTGGAGTCTGAAACGAATTGATCAGGAAATGCGGCGGCTTGTATGTTGATTGTAACGTCTTTCATTTTTTAAGTAATTGACTGAGTGTGCTTTTATTGTTATATCTTGCAAAGTTAATGCTTATTTTTGATTGTTTTTCAACCGGAGTGTAGAGGTGTTTTTGGTTAGACATAATAGCTAGCCCTGAGCTAATAGACGCATCAAACTTCGTTCTGTTGGTTATATCAAATTTTGCCCAATCTTCTAATGTTCTTTGAAAATACATTGTTCCCATATCATCTTTATCTCTATATGTTCCCTCTAAATCTAGCCCTATGTGTTTTTCAATATAAGACTCAATTGCAGAAGCATGTGACTGTTTTACATCTTCGGAGCTATTAGGAATCCCTCCTAATTCTCTTTCTGTTTTAGAAAGCTTGTTGTATTTTTTATCGGGCCTGTTTAAACAGTACCCTCTATATCCTCGATTTTTGAAATGATACAACAAACGGGGTTTATTGTTTTCACACAATATAGGCATACCATAAAAAACACAAGCCATCAAGACTTCTTCAAAAAATATTTCTGCTGTTTGGGGTCTAGCGATGTACTCAAGAAAAAACTCATTACTAGGCGCATCATCCATATTAAACTTAGTGAGGCCGTGTAATGATCCATTAGAACCTTTCCCTACAACAACTCCAGAAATATCATAAGAGTCACATCCAAAAGAACCAAGATGTTCATTACCTGGTCTTTTTCGCCCTCCTCTATCAATAACATTGTTTTGAAGTGCAGCTTTCGGAATGTAAGTTACAAAAAATCTCCCTCTTTTATTTGGGCTCCAAATTACTTTACTGTCTTTGATACCGTCCTTCCAATGAAATCCTCCTTGAGTGACATGATGTTGCATGATTAAAGAGTCATTATAATCTATCTGTTGATATATTTTAGTGAGGTTAAATAAAGACTGTTTACTTTCATCTCTAAATGCATGGGACTCTGATCTTGGAAATTGTCTGTAAAACTCATTTAAAGCATCAGGATCGTTTTTTAAAGATTCTACTTCATTTTCCCAATAATTTATGGCTCCTTGAGAAATCATTTCACCATCAATACCCCTAATAGGTTTTGTGGGATTTTTTAATACAGGCATTCCATATATATCAATAAACCCTTCCATGTTCCACTCCATAGGAACAAATAAATTATATAGACCACTTTTTGTTTGGCCATTAGAGTTTCTTTTCATACAATCCGAATCTTCAAATAAAGACTTAAAGTTTCTTCCTCCTTTATCTAAAGCATTAGACGTAGATCCCATCATACATTTACCAATAACTTTACTTCCTAATCGTAAACAAGTTTTAGTTACCCTCCAATTATTTAATATATTTTCAGGTCTTTCCCATTTACCACTTTCATCATGAAGTAGGAGTTGTAATTTTTCTCCATCATAACTATTATCTGATGTGTTTTTCCAGTCAATAGTTGTATCTAACCCTTCTAACTCTTCTTCATCCACCACATACATATTCTTCTTGGTAATCTTAGATGCAGGAACTCTATAGGCTAATTCTGTTTTAGGTTTATCCATACCATCTTGAATCGGTTTAAAAAAGAATGGATAATTATTAGATATAGGAACAATCTTGTCCGTAAACATTTTTTTAGCATCAGCTCCAGTTTTAGAAAGTATACCTATTCTAGAGTCTTTTGTTATCGTGGCAGTATTTACACCTTCACAAGAACTCATAAAAGAAAAACCTGAACGTCTTATTTTTAAATAACACATTCCATAACATCTCTTATCTGCTTTACAAGCTTCCCAAAATATAAAGAATAATCTATTTGCTTCTCTATAATCTGGATTACCTACATCAATTTTACTCCATTGTAAGTACATGTAATGAGTACCTGTTATATATGTTGGTACACCTTTATTATAATACCAGAATCCTTCTTCTCTTCTTCTAAACTCTTCTTCTATATAATCTATATATTGATTTTTAAAATCATTAGGATATTCTTTCCAATCAAATATAGTTTTAATTCTTTTTAATGCTTTAGGTTGCTCAGTTACCTGCCATTTGTCATTATCAAACTTTTTAATGTTCTTATATGTTGGCGGCAATGCTACTTTGAGATTTTGTATCTCATATATATCACCTATTTGACCTGTTTTACTTATAACTATAATATCGTTTTCTTTATTATAACCATATTTCCACTTTTTAGACTTATTTAGTCTTTTTATAGTGTTTATTTTAACAGGTTGTATAACCTTATATAAAGTTTGTTTATACATTACTTAGATCTTCGTTCTGCAAAACCACTAAATGACTTCTCTTCTTCTTTTTTTAAAGGCTTGTTATTTAGTATAGCTTCTTCTTCTTGTATACGAGTTAATATTTCAAAAGCATCAAATATAGCTAATTTCTTTGTTGCTGCAGCATTTTTTAATCTATCTGCTGTTATATCATCTCCACTATCAACAATAGGTTCTTTAGCAACTTTAACTAACTCCTCAACTGCTTTGTAACCAGCTTGGATTATATTCTTTTTCTTTTCCTTGATATTCATATTTAATTTCAATAAATTTATTATTCACTCGATAAAGTCTATTATTATTTATAATAAACTCATATTCTCCAGCTGGATTATATCCTACTAATTCTCCTTTTTTGAAACTACCATCAGAATACTTTATAATACCTATTTGTTTAGCTTCTAAACCAACTTCATTTTGTATTGGTTTAATAAACGAATATCCTTTTAAAGCTTTCCACTTATTGTTACATGAGCACTTTTTGTATGCAAAGATTTGATCTAAACTTACTTTATATAAATCTTCTGATATAAAATTACTAGAATTCTTTTCTTGACCTCTAGCATTGTGCCATCTTCTAAAAACGTTATGATGAACTATAATCTCATAACCCTCTTTTATTTCAGTTTCAAACTCAGCTGGTAAACCTACAACTATAGCTTCTCTACTTATATACTTATGATCGAATATTTCAGAGTTTAAAATTTATTCTTTATCTCCTATCTTTTTAGTATTATTGTATCGCTTCGCTTTAGGTTTTATTAAAAAATAAAACGTGCTCTTCATTAATACTCTAGATTATATTCAACTGATATAGCCATGTTTTTGTTAAAATCTTTCCAAGGCATTACATCATCTTTTTTTGATATAAAAACACTATATTTATCGTCATTTTCTACGATATCGCATATTGTATGTCCACCATACACTTCTTGTCCTACGGAATAATGCATCGCTTCATTTTTATAGTCTCTACCGATACTAATTTTTCTTATTAACTTCGCCATCTTCTGCAGGTTTTATAGATCCATCGGTAATATCAATATTAACATTACCATATTTTTCTTTTAAATTATTTTGTTTTTCACTTAATTTATCTCTAAATTTAAGCGCAGCACCTATCATTTGTGCTTTTTGTACTTCTATACTACCTAAATCCATTTGAATGTTATTGATTGCCTTAACTGTTCCTTGTAACTCAATAAGTTCTTCTTGTGTTATTTTAGTAGGTTTTATTTTATTTTTTGCCATTTTATTAAATTTTAATTCACTTTTATATTATCACGCAATTGTCACGCTTTTTAATGTTTTTTATTTTTTAACTGCTTTCTTTTTATTTACTACAATAAACCAGTTTTTATATTTATCTCTTTTTGTACATATATAATCGAGATATTTATCAACTTTTTCTCTCCAATCTTTATCTACTTTTGGATTTATAATACCAGATTTTGGACTAGAAAAACACTTATTTATAAATTCTTTTATCCTATGTTGATTATCAAACAAATAATTATTTATACAAGCAAATGAACCTTGTTGTATACTATTCCAAGTATCTATTGGTGATATTGTTTTACCTAAAACCGCAGCATAAATAGCACTTTCACTAATATGAGTTGTGTAGACATGTTTTGCTTTTTGTAAATAATGATACATATCTACATCTCTAGGTAATATATTTTCTTCACCAAAAAAATCCTTTAATTCACCAATAATTTGATGTGTTGTAATGGGATGTGGTTTAAAATATACGTTATTACCGTGAGATTTTGATATTTGTTTTAATCTATTCAAACAAACATTAGTTTTAACTTTATTTGAACCTGGTAATACTACTAAATAATCTTTTGGAGGATATTTCTCAAATGATTCTTTTCTACCTTGATATTTATTAGCATTTTTAGATAAAATATTTTCTACCAAATGATCTGTCCAATCATCTACGTCCTTAACATCATCATGCCAAGCATCTAACATCTGCTCATTTCTAAGCTTAGTGTTTAATGGCTGCATGTAAAAATTAGTTGCGAACTCAGTATAAGCCATAGTTTTAAAGTAAGGCATTTCGTCAGCCATTACGTCGTAACTAGTTTCTAAACCTAGTTCACTACACTTTCTTATTAAATAACCTTCAACTGGTTCTAAGTCGTATAGTTTTTTATTCTTCTTGAGTGGTCCGATTCTACCGTCCAGCTCTTTTTTATTAAACATTTGCATATTATTAAATTTAATTGTTATTACTATATATTATCACACATTTTTTGTGTTTTCTACTTATGCCATGCTAGTTTCACCATCAAGTGGTTCTCTATTTGTGAAATCTTGTCTTTCTGTAGAATAATCTTTTACATATGCTCCACTATACCACCACCTAGTTGTATTCACTGTAGTAGTTGTAGTATATGCTGTTGTTGTGGTTGTACTTGTGTTAAATGCTGTTGTAGTACTTTTACTAGTAGACCACGAAGTAGAAGTTGATTTACTTGTAGTCCAAGTCGTCGAAGTACCTTTATTAGTAGACCACGTGGTAGTATATGCTGTTGTTGTTGATGTTTGTGTGTTATATGTTGTTGTAGTACTAGTACTAGTGTTATAAGCAGTTGTAGTACTCTTGCTCGTTGATACAACAGTTGATGTTGCTTTTGATGTTAATGTACTAGTATTAAATACAGTGCTTGTTGCTGTGGTTGTATTATATACTGTATTAGTGTTTTTACTTGTACTAACCACGGTGCTAGTACTAGTATTATATGTTGTAGTAGTATTAGTAGACGTGTTAAACGTGGTTGTTGTAGCAGTTGTTGTATTAAATGTTGTTGTGGTACTTTTACTTGTCTCATACGTTGTAGTTGTACTCTTAGTGGTTTCTACCACTGTACTAGTAGAAGTATTATAAGTAGTTGTGGTACTTTTTGTTGTATTATATGTTGTGTCTGTACTTCTATTTGTATTATAAACTGTAGTTGTTGTTGTAGAGGTATTATATGCCGTAGTAGTATTTTTACTTGTTTGAACCACAGTGGTTGTACTCGTATTATAAGTTGTAGTGGTATCAGTAGATGTATTATACGTAGTAGTAGTACTTTTATTAGTACTCCATGTCGTTGTAGTAGATTTACTAGTACTCCAAGATGTATTTGTACTTTTACTAGTCTCAACTACAGTACTAGTTGAAGTATTATATGTCGTAGTGGTATCTGTACTAGTATTATAAGTAGTAGTAGTATTTTTACTAGTTTGCCATGTGGTAGCTGTACTCTTGCTTGTTTCTACTACAGTTGCTGTAGATCTTGTTGTATCTTTAGATGTATTAAAAGTTGTCGTAGTATTCTTACTAGTACTTACAACAGTAGCAGTTAATTTTTCAGTACTCGTACTAGTGTTATAAGTTGTGCTAGTAGTTTTACTTGTTGATACTACCGTGTTTGTACTTTTACTCGTACTAACCACTGTGTCAGTAGAGGTATTATACGTTGTCGTAGTATTAGTAGATGTATTATACGTTGTAGTTGTTGATGTACTTGTATTAAAGGTAGTAGATGTAGATTTAGTTGTTTCATATGTAGTCGTTGTACTCTTACTAGTTTCTACAACTGTACTTGTACTAGTGTTGTAAGTAGTTGTGGTGTTAGTACTAGTATTGTAAACAGTATTAGTAGCTGTACTTGTATTAAATGTAGTCGTTGTGTTTTTACTAGTAGACACCACTGTAGCTGTTGACTTGCTAGTTTGAACAACAGTAGATGTACTAGTATTATAGGTTGTCGTAGTAGCGGTTTGAGTATTATAAGTGGTTGTAGTTGACTTATTAGTGCTCCACGCTGTTGTAGTTGACTTACTAGTTTCGTAAGTTGTTGTTGTTGATTTACTAGTAGATACCACTGTCGTAGTTGATGTATTATATGTTGTAGTAGTATTTTTAGTAGTATTATATGTTGTATCAGTACTTCTTGACGTATTATAAACAGTTGTAGTTGTTGTAGATGTGTTAAACGCAGTACTAGTTGATTTAGTAGTTTCTACTACAGTGTTGGTACTAGTGTTATAAGTAGTCGTAGTGTTAGTAGATGTATTATAAGTAGTTGTCGTGTTAGTTGAAGTATTATAAACAGTATTTGTAGATTTACTAGTGGATACTACTGTATTAGTTGATTTAGATGTTTCATATGTAGTAGTAGTACCTTTATCTGTTTCAACAACAGTACTTGTAGATGTATTATAAGTGGTAGTAGTTGCAGTTGTAGTATTAAATGCAGTAGTAGTTGACTTACTAGTACTCCAACTAGTAGCAGTACTTTTGCTAGTAGACCAAGTTGTGTTAGTTGATTTACTTGTTGAAACAACCGTACTTGTACTCGTATTATAAGTTGTAGTGGTATTAGTTGAGGTGTTATAAACAGTATTCGTAGACTTACTAGTGCTCCAAGTTGTATTAGTAGATTTACTAGTTTCTACAATAGTATTTGTTGATTTACTTGTCGATACAACTGTAGAAGTAGAAGTATTATAAGTGGTAGTAGTATTAGTGGATGTGTTATACGTTGTTGTGGTTGCAGTACTAGTATTATATGTAGTAGTTGTGTTTTTACTTGTTGATACTACCGTAGCTGTTGCGGTACTAGTGTTATATGTAGTCGTAGTATTCTTATTTGTTGAGACAACAGTACTAGTAGCTGTATTATAAGTTGTTGTAGTATTTTTAGATGTACTAACTACAGTAGTAGTTGAAGTTGCAAAACTAGTACTCATTGTAGTCTCGGTATTAGTACTAGTATTATATGTTGTTGTTGTTGTTTTATTAGTGGACACTACAGTTGCAGTGGCTTTACTCGTAGATACTACCGTGCTTGTAGATGTATTATAAGTCGTTGTTGTGTTAGTAGACGTATTATAAGTAGTTGTCGTAGCTGTACTAGTATTCCATGTAGTAGTGGTAGACTTTGAAGTACTCCACGTAGTAGTAGTACTTTTGGATGTACTAACCACAGTGCTCGTAGAAGTATTATACGTAGTAGTAGTATCTTTAGTTGTATTATATGTTGTGTTTGTACTCCTAGCAGTATTATATACCGTAGTAGTGTCTGTTGACGTATTAAATACTGTGCTAGTTGATTTACTTGTACTAACTACTGTAGATGTTGATGTATTATATGTAGTCGTAGTATTTGTAGAGGTATTATAAGTTGTTGTTGTAGCTGTTTGAGTATTGTATGTTGTAGATGTATTTTTACTAGTAGATACAACAGTATTCGTAGATTTACTAGTTGATACAACTGTAGCGGTTGCTTTACTAGTACTAACTACAGTTGATGTACTAGTGTTGTACGTAGTTGAAGTGGCTGTTGTTGTATTGTATGATGTTGTAGTATTCTTGTTTGTAGACCACGTAGTTGTGGTGCTTTTACTCGTACTTACTACAGTAGCAGTGGCTTTACTCGTTTGAACAACTGTTGAAGTAGATGTGTTATAAGTAGTAGTAGTTGCTGTTGTTGTATTATAAGTGGTTGTAGTATTTTTACTTGTACTCCACGTTGTATTAGTAGACTTACTTGTGGATACAACGGTAGATGTTGTTTTACTAGTTTCCACAACTGTACTTGTAGAAGTATTGTATCTAGTAGTAGTTGCTGTGGTGGTATTATATTCTGTAGTTGTACTAGTACTTGTATTATAAGCTGTTGTAGTTAATGTATTGGTTGAGGTATTGTATGTAGTGGTAGTAGTTGTACTTGTATTCCATGTAGTTGTAGTATTTTTTGAAGTACTCCAAGTCGTTGTATACTCAGTTGTTGTTGAGGTAGATGTATTATATGTAGTTGTTGTATTAGTACTTTTATCAGTTTCTTGAATTTGGGTGGTAGTTGACGTATTATAAGCTGTTGTGGTATTAGTAGCCGTACTTGTATTCCAATTAGTAGTATATTGTGTAGTAGTTGTTGTTGTAGTAGATGTATTATACGTGGTTGTAGTAGTTGTACTAGTAGCTGTATTATAAGTAGTAGTGTAATCTGTGTTAGTAGTTTTGCTAGTTGTAGTACTTGTATTATATGTAGTTGTTGTATTAGTTGTTTTGTCTGTTTCATACGCAGTACTCCAAGTTGTAGTTGTAGATCTCTGCGTCTCAGTGGTAGTATTATATGCAGTATTCCAAGATGTAGTTGTAGTTCTTGAAGTATCTGTACTTGTATTATATACAGTGGTTCTACTAGTAGCCCACGTAGTAACGTGATTAGTTGAGATAACAGTACTACTTGATGTTGAAGTATCTCTATGTGTTTGTCTTGAGGTACCAGTAGAGGTACTTTTTGATGTACTCCAAGTTGTGTCTGTGTTTCTATTAGTATTTTTAGTAGTACCACGATTTGTTAATCTATATGTATTTTGAGTTGTTTGCCAAGTTGTAGTAGTTGTAGTATTAATAATATACAGTATGTGTGGCGTTAGAATTCTACGCCAAATATCGAAAAAACTACCAAGAGGATTTAAT
>Ga0098059_1001459_pt1 | contig 11897 bp, 8 predicted proteins | sample 20_taG_FD_92580 | JGI IMG/M metagenome (GOLD analysis project Ga0098059, IMG submission 92580) | Marine viral communities from the Subarctic Pacific Ocean - 20_ETSP_OMZ_AT15318 metaG | ecosystem: Environmental > Aquatic > Marine > Oceanic | place: Subarctic Pacific Ocean | collected 2015-01-19
ATCTACTGTTGATGATTCTGCGTATTCTACATCTGTTCCATCGTGACAAGCATATACAACACCTGCTCTAACATTACTTCCGTTTTTAATAACATAATCAAAGAAAGCAGCTGTGTACGTAGCATGTGCTACACTTATAACAGTTTCTGTTGATGTAGCTGATGTTACATTGTTAACCTCTATATAAGGTTTGTTTGTTACATTATCATAAGCAACAGCACTTGCTGTAGCAGCGTTACCAGAAGTGTTTTGAGTACCTGCGGTGTTTACACCTGGTAAATCTATATCTGCAGATCCATTAAAACTTACACCACCTATATTTCTAGCTGTTGTTAATACATCTGCGTTTGGGTGATAACTGTCATGGAAAATTCTATCACTATAGAGTGTACCATCACCTATATAAAGGTTTCCAGAATTGTTCATCAACCATTTTTCATTTGTAGTACTAAAAGTTGACACACCAGTATTACCAGAAGCAATCATTATAGGACCAGTTCTCATAAATCCTTGAACTTGAAGTTTAGCAGATGATGTAGGTGATATTTCACCACCAAGGTTTAATTGAGTGCCCTCGGTTTCTACATCTTTTCTTAAATATCTAGTATCGTGATTATGTCCTGACGTGGCATAACTACCAGCAGCTTGCGCTCCTAATTCTGATAGAGTAGGTAAATGTCCTTCGTGAAATATTTCTTTAATTGTACTATTATCTACAACATAATTACCCTCTACAGTTGTAGATGTATCTATTTCTACATGACCACCTGAAACCGGTGCTGGTTCTGATGTTAAAGGTGAACTTTGATTTGTATTAAATGAAGTAACACCCTCTTCTGTTAATCTAAGGGTAACCATAGAATATCTACAAGTTCTTATATATACTTTAAATTCATCATAATTTGCGTTGTCAGCTGTTTTTATAACTCTAATACCAGCTCTATCAGTACCAGATGTTGCGTTATGTAAAACATCGAGGCTACCAGTTATTTCCAGTTGACCACCATCATTACCTTCTCTAACCTGTATTGCTAAATCAAATTTTTGTGATGCAAAAGCTTCTACATGATTAGACATAAAACCTCTAATATGCAAACCACCATTACCACTAGATGTTGTTGCAACGTGGTACCATCTATTACCACTAAGATTACCTTCATCTGCTATTTTAAAAGTGTAGTCGTTTTCAGTACCATTTGTACTTGTAAATCTTGCGTCAGTTTCAGTTTCTGTATAATACCTGTTATCAAGTTGGCCAGCATCTAGTTCAGTTTCTGTGTAATATCTACCGTCGTGGTTGTGATTTGCCGCAGCGTAACTACCAGCGGCTTGAGCGCCTAATGTTGCTAGTGTTACATTTGAGTTTAACATACTAGCATTATTGGTAAATGCTATTGTGTTCCAACCTTGAGTAGTATAAGCAGTAGAGTTAGAGAATTTTCTATAGTATAAGTTCCCATTACTACTAAAACCTAATTGGCTATTGTAATCACCAGTATGTCTATTTACTGTTAATATAGAGTTAGAGTTATCTGATGCTGAAAACAAGCCTGATACAGTAGAACCTAACGCTCCAGTATATATTAAGTTACTAGTACCTGGGTGTGTTGATATACCACCACCATCTGTAAGTTTAGCGGCGCTTGACGCGCTTGTAGCTGTGGCTGAATTACCTGTACAAGAACCCGAAGATCCAGTTGTATTAGCATTTACAACAGCATAATTATAACCTAATATTTTATCTTCAATAGCAGCAGACGTCATTATATGAGCATCGTCATTAGTAAACTCCTCAGAGTCATCAATACCTGTTATTGTATTTCCATCTAATAAAAGACCACCAAGTTTTAAGTTACCACCCGCAACAGTTATGCTACCAGTTGATGCAGCATCTGCGGTTGTAGTACCTAACACAAAGTGATCGTCTCCTTCGTCCCATATAATAGCAGCGTTGTTACCAACGTCACCTCTTTCAATTATAATACCTGAATCGTTAGAGTTAGAAGCTACACTTCTATTTAAACCTATGATATTATCTTGTACGTCTAAGTTTGTTTGGTTAATAGTAGTAGTTGTTCCTTGTACTTCTAAATCACCTGTTATAACTACATCACCAGCTTGTAAAAAACCATCTACAACAGAACTTGATCCATTTGATTTAACTATTCTAACACCTTTGTACTTACCACCAGAACTACCATTGTTCATTTGTTGTCCAAGAATAAGTAGTTTATCATTATAACCACTACCAACTGATTCTAATGTAAAATGGAAAGATTGCGTCCAGTCATCTCCACTACCTCCACCTTGAAATATCCATCTGTTTGTTGAGTTTCTAAACCAAGTGTAGTTATTATGATCTCTTAAGTCAATACTAGCTGTAGCTTCATTTGTTTCAAACATGTATTTACCGTTCATGTCTAAATTACCACCTAATTGTGGTGAAGTATCGTCTACAACATCTTGATCACCTGTATTTGTACCTGACAAGTTTGATGCTCCTATTGTACCTGCAACAGTCATTGCTGTTCCACTCCAAGTTGTGTTTAATGCCCAAGCACCTCCCCAATTTACGTCATTACCAGCAGTATATAGTTTTAAACCTCCTCCATCAACGCCCTCTATTAAACCAGTTTGATGAGATGTACCTCCAAAACCTACAGCACCAGATCCTGTTCCTTTTCTTGCTTCAAAGTTAGTTCCACTGTTTACAGTAGCCGTAACTCGCCCTGCTACTTCAAAATTATCATCTGTCTTTAAGGTATCAGCAGCTGATCTATATAAATTTGTGTCCGTACCAAATAATATACCTTGGCTAGGTATTGTACCACTATATGAAGTAGATAATTGTATACCTTGAAATTTACCAAATTGAGCTCCACTACTTGTGTTTAAAAACTGGAAGCTACTATCTGAAAATATATTACCGCTGGAGCTCAAAGTAATAGTACCACCAACGTCTATACTATTTGTAAACGTCGCGCCTGATGCACTAATTTTTCCACGCGTCTTAAAAGTTGTTGAAGCCGATGTGTTAAAGTTAGTTGTAGGGCTTTTTGTGAAGAAACTACTACTCGTGGTTAGATTCATTGCCCAATCACCAACCAAATCCATTTGAGTGCTATAACCATCGTTTCCATGGACTTTAGCTACATGAATAGTAGGATAATTCCAAGATGAATTAGTTTCTCCGATCGCAATTACTCTTCTATTGTTAGTTCCATCGTTTCTCCAACCAAGATAAACAGACTTAGAATTGTCACCTATTACCGTAACACCAGCGTTGTGCCACATAGTGCTACTAGTGTTACCATTAGCTCCACTATTCCAGTTATGACCACCAATTATAAGCTTAGTAGCATTAGTGCTGTTGTATTCGTATATGTCTATTTCCATATACAACATATCAAAGTTAGCCAACGTACCTGGTAAATCAATTACGACTTGACCTGTTGTAGAGTTGTTCGCCTCTCCCCACAACGCGTTTTGTCCTGGGTATGCAATTTTAGGATAATTTTCATGACCTATTCCTAAATGACCGTGTATAATAGCTTTATCTGATAAAGCGTTTCCAAGCTGTGTATTACCGTTAACATTTAAATTCCCTGAAGCGGTAATCGTACCCGTAACATCTACACCGCTAGAAGTTATTTTTTGAACAGGATTTGCTTGTATTCCAAAAGTGTGTTGAGTCTCAGCTCTAAACCCTAAATGGTCTGTATTATTGGCTGGGCTAGAGAAAAGGTGGTAAGCAGAGCCAATATAACCTTTAAACGTCCCGTTGTTTTGAAAGCCTAAATATGTACCATTGCTACTGTTAGAGTTTAATCTAAGCGCGTCACTATCTCTGCTTATAGTTAATCTATCACCCATCGCTGTTGTTCCAGATATATCAGCAGCGCCATTTATATCTAAGCTAGTTCCTTCTAATTCACCAACAGCTTTTATAGCTCCTTGATAAGTAAATGTCATGTTACCAGAAGCATCCGAAGCCCAAGTATGTGTTTTTAAACTACTTCCGTAATATTGTCTCCAGTTTATTGTTGTACCTCCAGCACTAGCACCGTCTAAGAAATGTGGATAATGATTACCTGCAGAATCATATGCAGTGTAATATAAATGACCATTAAGTGTATTACCACCGCCTGTAAATGTTTTATTACCAGATATAGTTTGTGCTCCAGTTAAAGTAACATAACCACTTAAATCTTGGTCACCAGTTAGTGTAGTACCGTTAGCAGTTACAGATCCTGCAAAAGTTGCGTTACCTGTACCAGATATTTTTAAATCGTACCTTGCATCTGTTGAGTTGTAAATTACAAAGCCATTAGAATCAATACCAAGTTCTACATCATCGTAAGATGATGGGGTAAATTTTAATAACTTACCGTCACCGTTGAGCAATATATTACCTGTAAAAGTTGCATGCCTATTTGAATCTATTACTAATCCGTTACCACCAGCGGTTACTACGGTAAAGTTGTCATTACCATTAAAACCAAAATAAGTATCAGTGCTAGGATCACTAGCGTGATATATATAACTTGGTATAGTTAAAGTTCCTGCAAAAGTTGCGTTACCATTTGCAAAATCATAAGATGAACCTCTAAAATTTGTTTGATAACTATTATTACCTATGTAAAAGTTTCCATTAGAAAATATATGATCAGATTGTAGTGTTAGCGTTCTACTATCACCAGTAGAAGTTAAATTTAATATCGTACCATTGTTAGTTGAATTTTGTAACGTGTGAGATGATGTACCAGAGTAAGAGCTTGTAATTATACCAGATATATTAGCTTCACCATTTATATCTAAACTTGTGGCTTCTAGCTCGCCGTTTACAAAAAACTTACCAGTTATAAAACTACTAGTTCCATCTCCACTAAATCTAGCAAATTCAGTTTTACCAGTTTTATTATATAAGTGTAAAGTACCAGCATCACCACTATCGTTGTTAATCCATATCTTAAAGTTTTCCCAAGCTGTAACCATATGCGTGTTAGCACCACCAAATGTAATGTGATCCTCAGCATCTGACCATATATTTAATTTTGATCTAAACGTTGTGGATGTAGCACCGGTTTCGTTTAAACCATAATCACCTCTTCTATGTGGATATATAGATATCGAACCGTCACCTATTACTAAATCATCATTAGCGTATTCACCACTATTGCTACTACCATTAGTAAATGAACCTATTCTTATTTGACTACCAGCAGTTGGCATGATTAAATTACTATCAATAGTAGTAACGCCGTCTAAAGTTATAGAACCTGACGAATTTACATTAAATATAGGTATACCTGATATGTCAGAAACAGAAAATAAGTCACCGGACAAACCATTTGTAACGGAAAACAACTGTCCTTGAGTTCCTTGGACATCAAAGACAGTTTCGTTGACAGCACTTTGACTATCTACAGTAAGATTTCCAGAGGTTTCAATTCCGGTTAAAAACTTTTGATTCATACTAAAATTTTATTTTATTCTACTATTATGCGTAAACAGCTGTTTTAGATGTAGATCCTTTAACTGATGTTATTATAACTTCAATATCATTATCAGGAACAACGCTAAAAGATATTCTTATTGTTGATGTACTCGCAGCTCCAGCGTAAGTTTTTCTTTCAACAAGACCTATAAGTGTTTGTTTTGTTGATGAGTCAAACATTTCAACAATTATATCTTCAGTTCCTAAGTCGTGTACTATAGCAGCTTTTTTACCTGATATAAAGTTTGAATTAGAAACATCGATCGTTGAGTGTACTGATCTAGCAGCTAATGTGTCAGGAGTTAATACTTTAGAAGCTTCAACACCAGCTATTGCTTCAGTAGCATTTGCTAGCTTAGTAACACCAAAAGTTCCCGCAGCAGCTGTTGGTAGTGTTCTTTTACTCATTGATGAAATAACACCATCAGTAACATTAATTTGATCTACAACGTCTACATCACTTGTATCAAGATCTGTATCAGTACCTATTTGTGTGTTATATGTGCCAGAAGCTTGTAAGCCATTTAATTGTGTTTGAATATTAGATGATACACCGTCTAAATAATCAAACTCAGTTGATGTTACACCTGTAGCTCTTAAATCTTTAGCGTAGTTTAAATCATTGTGATCACCAGTAAAACCATCTATTTTGTTTATTTCAGCAGGGGTTGCTGATATTGTTCCACCAGCAGCGTTTGCTAAAAGAGCAACGTGACCAGATAAATCCGGTAACGTAATCGTTTTATCAGAACTTGTTGCGTTTGCAGCTGTAAGTTTCACTTCATGAGCATCAGCTGTAGTTCCTTCGAATTGTATTGTGTTGTTTTCTACAACTTGTACAGTTTCATTTTGAACTGTTTGTGTTCCAGAAACTATTAAGTTACCAGGAATAGTGAATGTATCAGAAGAATCACCAATTGTACCAGCACCGCCAAAACTAGCATTTAACGCTGATTTAACGTTTGCAGTGTTTGTTGGTGTTGCACCAGCCGTTATATTATCTAATTTGGTTTTTAAGATATTTGTAAAGTCGTTAGCTGTTTGAGAGGCTACAACAAAATCCATATTATTATTAGCATCATCATAAGTTACAGTAATACCAGTTTTAGTACCACCTGTTGCTACAAAAGCACCTGCTATATCTTGAACTTCTTCAGTGCTCAACTGATGTGTGTCAGTCCAAGGCACGTTTATAACACCTTTACCGTTAGCATCAACTTGTAAACCGTATGTTCTACCGTTTGTAGTTGTTACCTCTTGAGCATCTTCAGACTGTACTGTATCGCTAAATAACTTTAATACACCACCAGCTGTTGTGCTTGCAGCGCTAGCTGCAGAACCAGTAATAGTTATTTTAGAATCAGTTGATCTTGACACAGATACTGTACCAGCACCTGCAAACTCTACGTCATCAGTAGTGTTGTTTCCAGTTGTTGGAACACCTGTTAATCTTAAAAATATACCTGACGAATCTACAACAGATGTTGAGTAAATTGTATTATCATCACTAGTGTCAGTAGAAAGGGTTTTAAACCCCGTGTTTCCACTCTCTGCACTATAGTATTTCAGTTTGTGAGTACCGGAATCGTAGTAAAACGCACCAGCAGCTGCAGTTGGCTCCGTAGAGGTAACGTGCATCTTCACATTTTTTAATTCCTGTCCACTTAAGTCCAGGTCATGGAGAAATTTAATTGCCATTTTCTTGTTTGTTTAGTTTGTTAGTTTGCGTATACAGTTCCTGAATTTAATGAAGAAAAGAATACTTTTGAATTATTTTTATTTATGTGAGAGTACGGTACGAGTGCAACATCCCCTGTACTTATCTTTACAGCTATTGTAGGAAATTTACCTAAATTGTGGGGTATTGCTAATTCGTATTGGTTATTTACAAAGCTTAAGTCACTTGTTGAAAAAACTTGCTCATACTCTTTATCTTGTGCACCAGTGTATAAAGTTACATTATAATACACACCAGTGATGAAACCATAACCGTCAGCATTGTTATTACTACTCAAGTGCTCTAACGATAAATTATAAAATTCTGTAGACCCTACTTGCGTTATAGCTGACACTCTGTAGACAGCATAAACGTTTTGGTCTTGTATTTGACTTATTACTATTTCTTTATTTAAAAATGTATTTAACACAGTTAAAGCTGTTCTTTGCCCATTATTAGGGTAAGAGCTTACTTGAATAGATACATTTGACGTAGGAAAAGCACCAACAGGAGTATTATTATTATTATCTTTAATATTACCTGGTGCTAACGAACTATGGCTATATTTATAAGGTATATTAGCGTGAACGCCTAAAACATTTGTTTGAGATAAAAAAGCACCGATGTTTTCTAGTGAGTAGTTTTTAGTTCCACCATCAGAATCAGTGCCTATTAATTTATCTCCTCTATCAGGAGTTCCATCTTGTGTATACCTCGTTATTCTTGCCATTTTACTTTTTTCTTATTGTTTGAAATTTTTCAGCTCCACGAGAACCAAAATAGGCTACGTATACTGTTACTAATAGTGTTTGTAGTAAATCCACCCAGCCTTCACTAACACCGAACTGCCAGTCAAAACTATCCATAACTATCAATATAATCATAGATACTGTTAAAAATATTAAAGACATTGGACGTGTGTTCTTGCTAAGCCATGAATCTGACTTCATATCACTAGCCCAACGCTTACTTACCTCTTGCATCTCTACCATATCTTGTTCTAATAGTTTTAATGCTTTTTCTTTATCTTCTGGTGGTAGTACTGTATCTGGTTCGTTTTGTATTAGGTTTTTAACCATACCTAAAACACCAGCATCTGGTAGTATATCACCAGCTATACCTATTATACCAGGAGCTGCTTTAGCTAAAAAAGCACCTACTTTAGTTTCTGAGAATTTTTTCTTTGCCATTATCTATCTATGTCTTTAATCATATCATCTATAGCCTTATTATAAACTTTATCTGTATATGATTTGTTATTAAAAAATTTATTTCGCTCTGATGTTGGTAAATCTTCTTGTGACAATAGGATCCTATATATTCTACTTATTAATTGACTACATTTAAACGATGTTTTGTATATTGTATATTTTATCGTTGTTCTGTTCCTATGTCTCCAAGCTTCTATCCAACCATCTCTCCTAAGTCTCTCCCACCTATTTTTATCCCAAGAATATGTATAAGTACCGTTTATAAAGTCATTACGTGTAAATCTACCCTTACAGTCTAGATATATTAACAACTCTAGATCAGCATCGTTTATATCATAAGTTTTACAGGCCCATTTTCTAACAAGCCTGTAATACTTAAATATTTGTAAATCTCTTATGTCTGATGCTTCTAGTCTCATTCAATTATTACAACATCACCATTTCTTATAACGTGAAATAGCTTGTCATCAAACTCTATAGCGTTACCAACATTCTTATCATACCAAACAACATCACCTTCTTTGATAACTACAACTAGATCACCAACACTTATAACTTTACCCTTTAGATACCTAATGTCAGTATTTTGCAACTCTGTCATTACAAAACCTGATTTAGACTTAGGTTTTTCTTTTATTTTGTCTATTATTATATAATTATTAACTGCTTGCATTGTTCACTCTTCTATTACTTATTATACAATCAGCAGACACTATCGTTTTTACTACACTCACTGCGTTTTTGAGCGCCGTTTTTGTAACCAAAACCGGATCTATAATACCATTAGTAATCATATCAACTTCTTTACCATTCACTACATCAATACCAAAACCATCTTTATTAGGTAGTTTAGCTGTTATGCCAGCGTTATTTAATATAGTTTTAAATGGAGCTATAATAGATTTTGTAAGTATAACCTCACCATCACTATTTTCTTTTATGCTTGTTGCGGCATTTAACAAAGCTATACCACCACCTGGTACTATACCTTCTTGTAAAGCAGCTTTTGTAGCATATATTGCATCTTCTACTCTATCTTTCTTTTCTTTTAACTCAACTTGCGAGTTAGCACCTACTCTAACAATACCTACATTACCTGATAATATAGCTAATCGTTCTTGTAGCTTCTTTTTCATAAAAGGATCTTTCTGCTTCTTTATAGCTTTTTTAACTAGCTCTATACGCTCTGTAAAGTCTTTCTCTGTCTTGTCTATAGTTAGCACAGTGTTTTTACTATCAGTTACTGATTTAACAGCTTCACCTAAGAAGCTAGTGTCAATAAGATCAAAGTCATCACCTAAGCTCTCGTTTATTAACTTTGCACCTGTTATAACTGCTAAGTCCTCAATAGTATCTTCTTTTGTAGGACCAAAACCAGGTGACTCTATAATATTAAGCTTTATATTACCTTTAACCTTGTTAGCTAACAAAGCTGACTTAGGTACCTCATCTACATCACCTACTATTAATAAAGCTCTTTTCTTTTTAATAACATGTTCTAATATCGGTTGTATGCTTCTTATACTCTGTATTGGAGTAACAGCTAGTAATATGTATGGATTATCTAGCTCAGCAACTTCTCTACCTTTATCTGTTATTAAGTATTTCGATGTTAGTGGACATTTTAATTGTACACCATCTACTACATCCGCGTACGTTTTGTCAGTTTGAGATTCCTCAAGCAAGACAACACTGTCTTTACCAACTTTTTCGTAAGCCTCAGAGATAATTTTCCCCAATACATCATCATTATTACAAGATATAGTACTGACATGTTCTAACATTTTACCTGATACATCTACCTTTATATCATCTAAGTATTTGTTTACCTTAGATAAACCAGTGTCTATACCAGCTTTTATATCTCTTATGTTATCACTACCTTGGTAGTTCTCTATTTCTTTTAGCAGCGAGTGAGCAAGAACGGTAGCTGTAGTAGTACCGTCACCTGCTTCTTTCACTGTGTTTCTAGCTGCTTCTTTTATAAGCGTTGCGCCAATATTCTCAACCGGATCATATAAGACTACGGATTCTGCTACCGTTACACCATCTTTTGTAATCACCGGTTTACCGAGGGCATCCTCGTATATTACGCACTTACCTGAAGCGCCAAGGGTAGACTGAACTGCATTTGCAAGCTGTTCAACACCCATCATGATTTTACTCTTAGCGTTACCACCAAAAGTCAAATCTTTTACAATTTCACTTGGTTGATTAAATTCCATTAAATTAAATTTTAAATTAAACTATTACTTAAATGTTTTAACTACTTTAGGTCCTTTTAAGTAATCAACTTTCTTAGTATAATGATCTATACTACCATCGATTGCTTGTTCAGCACCCTCTATAGTCTCACGTCTAGTAACGTCATACCATTTATCTTCATCGATACTTTGGTATTCGGTTTGATAGAAACCATTAGGTAATTGTGTGATCCTCCAGTTTTTCTTATCTGAGAGGTGTTTCCAAAGGTTTATTGTTTCTTCGGATAATTGTGGTTGACTATTCCACGTATTAGTCTTGTAATAAAAATACGTCATAATTTAGGTATTTTAAGGTTGCAGAGGTATGGTTATTCTTTCTTCGTACCGTGTCCTCTGTTTCCACGGTTCGCTTTTATACTTGTAAATCTCTTGGTTTTGTGATCGTAATCTTTGCCTTTTATGTTCTTACCAGCCTTAATAGCAGCTCGTCTCTTACGTTGGTTTTCAGCACGCATTGCTTTACGTCGAGGACTGTTAGCCGTCTTGAGATCTCTCTTCTTTTTAGCTATACGAGCTTTTAGACTTAGTTTTTGTTTAGGCATAATATTTTTCTATATCTATATAATTACATAGTAAAGTGGATATTTAAATAAAGTGTGACATAAGCCTGTTACTAAGATATACTTAAAGGCTATTGTCACAAAAAAAAGCGTTAGATGTACTGAAGTAAAGTATAGCGCCTACCTTTCTCGTATCTGCTTCGTATAATAAAATCACTGGTTTTAACGCCACGGGCCCCCTTTTCCATGTTTTTCGTGTTAAATTTTCACGTTTTACTATATTATATTATTTTTATTTTATTTATTATACTATATAATTACGACTACATATGGATAATATTAATATATGATAATTACTAATAATAATATAGAAGTTGAGAGAGTCTGCGGAATACTACTAATAGCAATTTACTCACTAAACAATTAATATACTTTTATACAATACAATTACGAACTCATATGGATAATATATATAACTAAATAATAATAATTAAAATCAAATTTACTATGTCAAACTTAATCACTAAAAGATTTGTTATTCGCAAATCACTAATCGGAAAAAATGTAACTTTTGAATTCACTAACAAAAAAGGTGACAAGTATGTATACTCACACGATAAAGCGTACAACATTATGAAATCAACTTTAGATAACTTAGCTTGTTTTCAAAAATACAAAAGTTATACTGCTACTAATAATATTCCATTA
>Ga0098059_1001460_pt1 | contig 11895 bp, 11 predicted proteins | sample 20_taG_FD_92580 | JGI IMG/M metagenome (GOLD analysis project Ga0098059, IMG submission 92580) | Marine viral communities from the Subarctic Pacific Ocean - 20_ETSP_OMZ_AT15318 metaG | ecosystem: Environmental > Aquatic > Marine > Oceanic | place: Subarctic Pacific Ocean | collected 2015-01-19
AAAAATTGTGGCTCCAGGTTTTAAGAAATACTTTAAATAAATGTTTTCAAAATCATCAAAATTATGTACAATGAAATTAACAGTGGTTCTTTTTATAGCACCTAATGTACCTTCGGTGACTGAATTTACTGATGTTATACCTGCTGCAGGTTTATCGAATTGATTATTATTAAGTTCAGTATCGAATACAGAATTGAATTCGGATGGATCCCATGTTGGTGAATTAAGGTGATGCCCATCCAGTATTGGAGAATTAGGTGATGCTACATAATTACTATAATTGTTGTTGCCTATTTCATATACCATAAATTCATTTATAGTTCTATCCATTTTAAAAAACCTATTATTTTTTTCAAAATAAAAAGTTTTGTCATCTGATTTGGCAGTTTTTATTTCTTGTTCGCCAACAGGTTTAGCATTAGTAAAAGAAGTAGACCTTATGGCTGTCCACATCCTAACCCATGGTGTTTGTTCAGATAATGTTTTAAAACTATTTTTACTGCTACCAACCACATCTATAGGTTCAAGTTCAAATCCTTCTGCTACACTACCACCAGGTATTGCTTGCTCTCCTCCAGTTACAGAAATAGTCATAGCTTCATTTGGATTTATACCTGCATTGCTAAATTGCCTATTTAATAATATTTTATGTATTTCAGGGTCGATAGGACAACCGAAAACTCTTTTATTAACGACATTTTCAGGGGAGTGTATTACTTGTATAGGACCCTTTGATGATTCATTCTTTTTATCAACAGTTTGCTTACTATGTATTTTTTTTAATTTTTGTTCAGTTACTGCATTAGCCGTACTTTCATTAACAGCAAAATCTGTATTATAAATACCATCAAATCTACCCATGATTAATCACCTATTGCAAAATTTGTAGATGCTGGTATTCTCAACCGTGTCCCTGGTTCTATTGTGATAAAATTTAATCCATTTGCTTTTGCTATATACCACCATAACCTTGAATTTTTGTAAAACCTATATGCTAAATTATCCAATCTATCTCCTTCAGTTGTGATAATAAATAAATCTTCGTTTGTTTCAGGAATAATCGTGTAGATAGTAGTGTCATATTTTACAACATCATTTAAATGCTTTTTATCTGGTCTAGCATTATATTTACTTTTATTTGTATTCTTATATCTTGACATTATTATCTCCTATAAAGTGAACTCACCTTTTTCAAAACCACCACCATCATATCCATAAAATTTAGTATCTTTATTAGGAGGCATTCTATGTATTATTTGTAAAGAAATATTTGCTATAATTGATTTAGGAACTCTTTGACCTTTTCTAAATTCCCAAACATTATTATCATCAAAAGTATATCCTAAATTTTTCATAAAACAAGTTTGTTCAAATCCATTTTCCCCATCATTACCATATAATTCACCTATTCTAAATTTTAATAATGGTGGTTTCATTCTCATTTTATTATCTATAAAATTATCAGCTTCATATTCTGGATAAGTAAAAGAAGATAATCTTCTTAATTTTCCATATATAGCAGATAATTCAAGAGCTGAACCGGCAAACATTTTTAATGTAAAGTTCATATCTCTCTCTGCTCTTTCATAAACCCATACAGGTTCACTTCTTCCAATATAATTTGTTGGATTCCAAGTAGGTGAATATTGTTCAGTTAAGTTATTTATATATCCTCTAAAAATTAAATATTTACCATCCCTATCATCTCTAAAATAAACTGGCATCCCGTGTTTATCATTTTCAATTTCATTAGTTCCATCTCCATAAACATCATATCCTGCTTGTGATATATGGTCAGATTGTAAATCACCTTTAATTTCTGCTAAAGTCATAGGGTCAGATGGTTGGCCAGTTTCTTGTGATGGTTGTAATTTTACAGGATAAAAACCTGATGGTTGTGTTACACCTTTATTTTCACCTCCACCATAAGTTTCTTTCCCTATTTCTTCATGCGTTGGTCCTGTTGCATTAAGTTCCAGTTTATTGTCTGAAACTTTACCTAACACGCCAGGTAATTTCAACCCTCCACCAATTGGACCAAACCCTGATACGGACGCTAATTTTGGTAAATTATTCGTTAATTTACCAGTAACACCTGGTAATTGTGGAGTTTCTGCTGCTTTAGTTAAAGCTTTAATATTTGCAGAAGCTTGTTTTTTTGTTATCATTAAAACATTATTTTGTGTTTTAAACGGGACATTCATTTTTTGTATAAATTTTTCAACTAAACGAGAATTACCATCTCCATCATTAGCTTGCACATCATAAACAACTAAAGCAGCGGGTAAATTATTAACAACACTATTGGTCCTATCACCAGCTTGAGCTTGATAAAAACCTTCTTGAAATTGTAATAATGATGTGTCCATTTCTTTATATCTATCATATAAATTCATAGTTTGAGCATTAACAGGTGTCCCATAATCACTATAATAATTTGCAAAAGGGTTTGATATTTTCAATATCGGTAAATCAATAGATTGTATAGGATTAAATTTTTGTATAGTGTTTTTAACATCTTCTGCAAAACCTTTAATTTTATTAATACTAATTTTTCCAAGTGCTTTACCAAATTTTGAATCTCTTGCATTTTGACCAAATTCTGAAAGTTTACTACCGATAGCAGAAAATCTATCTCCGAACCTATCACCTATACCAGTTCCCATAGGAACTCGTAAAACATTTACTTTGAAAAAATTTCCAACATTACTTAAAATTGGAGTTCCCCATCCTCCTATATCTTTAAATACACCACCTATTCCTTCTGCTATAGCTTTAATATTTTCATTTTCACTAAAAGGTAGTTTCATACCTCTCAATCCAGATAAATCAAATTCAGGAAAGGGAACATCTTTAATCGTCATACCTTTGAAAAAATTAATTGTAGCGTCTTTAACTGGTGTTAAATTATTGTTTACAAAGTTTCGTGCTGTAGTGTCTAATATGTGTTTATAGGCTTCTATTTTACCTTCATCAAAATTTATTGAACCACCTGTTATTGATATAAAACTCGGGTCAAAAGTAAACCCTGCCCTTCTAGCAGTCACTGGTTCTAAAAATCTTCTATCAGTAAATTTACCTTCATGTGAAACTACTCTTGCTATCGGGTCAGTATTACCTAAAGTTTTTTCTCTTGGTGTTTCATTAAAACCTAATGTTTGAAATGCATTTCCTCTATATTGACCCTCATATTTTTCAGCTGTGGCTGCATCCGTTGGTGCTACAATATTACTAAAACTTTCATATAATTGACTTTCACCACTTTTACTTGGGTCGTGATACCTTATTGGGTGTCCACCCATTACCACTTTACCATTTTCAAAATCTACTGGACCAAATAAATTATTTATAGTATCTAAACCGAGTGTTTTATTTGTAAAAGAATTATAAATCTGATAACCAACTTCAAACTGAGCTAATATATTAGTAACATTATCCACAGTACCTTCTATTTTATCAAAAATACTATTACCTAAAATACCACCTTCTTCTGGTGGTCTAGCAAGTGGTGTTCTAATAATATTGTGTAATTCACTTATACCTGTTCTTATCCAACTTGCTTTATTTAATATAGCACCAGTACCTTGTAATGTCAAATCACCAAATCCTAATTTTGTAGGTATCAAATCATCTGCAGTTACATTAATTCTTGAACCAAGAATTCCAGTTTCAGAATCACGGTGAGTATTTATACCCTTAAAAAAAGTATTACCTATTTCACCTGCTCCAAACGAATATCCCGGAGGACCAATGTTTTTAGAAAATCCCAATATTGGTGATTCTTGACCTAAATCAAAACCATACAAAGAAGTTGTACTATTAAAAAAATCTACTGATGGAGGTATCGAATTAAAATCTAATTGTGAATTATCATTTGGTTGAAAATTTTGCAATAATTCACCTGTGAATCGACCAGATTGTTTCGTTATAGATGGTTTATCTATCGTACTAAAAACACTTTTTAAATTTTCAAGACCCACTTGCGTTCTCCTAATTATTATGTTGAATGTGGTGTGAGTACCATATTTAATTCTTTATTTGTTACTTTTGTTGAAATTCTTAAATTAGAAACTGCACTATTTACTCCTCTCATTTCAGATTTCAAATCACCTATAGCAGCTACAATCGGTCCACTATCGAGGTTACCACCACCGAACCCTCCTGCTGGAACTGAAGATATTGTAGTACCTGAAAAATTTCTACCTACGGGACTTGCCACTGCTCCTCGGTTACCAAATGCATTTTGTACATCTCCTCTTATCATATCATTAAATGGTGAAAGTATAGTACCTACAATTGAAACTAATTTATTCAATACACCCATAATAGCAGTTAATATCGGTCCAAAAACATTTACCAATAAAGCAGCAAAAGATTTTAGTTGATTTTGTAACATTACTAAATCAGAAATGGCTTTTGGTCCAATTAATTGGTCAAATCCAGGTTGCCCAGCCAATTGTCCGGCTAAACTAACAGCTTCTTTTTGTTGAGAAACAAATTTAGAAATTTGGTCTACTCCAAGCCCTGTCGCTGCAGCTAAAGCTTCTTTTTGTATAACATTTAATTTACTGAATTCTTGTGCACTACCAAGTTCTTTAACTAATGCATTTTGAGCTGCTTCTAATTGATTTGTTAAAGTTAATTCTCTTACTTTTTGTAAATTTAATTGTCTACCTAATAATACAGATGCTTCTAATTCACTTCTGATAGAACTCTCAAAATCTAATGTACCTTTTAATGCACCAGCAACTTCCCCAAAAGCTACACCAAATCTTCTTGCTTGTATAGCTGCTCTAGCAATATTTTGACCACTTTTTTCAGTAAATAATGCTATAGTTTCTGCTGAATTGGCTATATCTCTTAAAACAGCTTGCGGTGCTACATCATTTGCATTTGCTAATAATGTTACTTGTTTTGCTAAAACTTGAGCTGTATCAGCTGACAATCCAGCTGTTGTAGTTAATACTCCTACTAATTTTGCTCCCTCATCTACTCCCAATCCAAGAGCTACTGATGTGTCAATTATACTAGCTGATAATCGCCTTGATGTTGAGAATGCCACCCCAAATTCATCAGAAAGAGTTGTAGTTACCGTTATGACATCTTCAAGACTTTTACCTAATTTGGTTGCTTCTACTTCAGCTGCTAAAAGGTCTCCTTTTATAGCATCACTTTGAACTCCTATAGCTCCAAATTGTTGTCCTATCGTATCTAATTTAGCACTAAATGAAATCAATATAGCTACTGCTGCAGCTAATCCTGCTGAAGCTAACCCTACTTTTGTACCAAATTGTCCCATAGTATCTTTTAGACCTTTAGCTTTTGATAACATGCCCCCAGTCAAATTATCTCCTGCCTCAAAAGCAGTATCAATCAATTTTTGAGATTTAAGTCTACCTTCTGCTGCATCTAACATTTTTAAATCAACTTTATATCCTTTTTCTGCAGCACTACCTGCTTTTACCGTGTGATGTGCCATCTGTCTTTGGATACTTGCTCGTTTTTTAGCAATTTCAGCTAAATCCATATTTTTATTTACTAATTCATCTATTAAATTTGCTCTCTTTATTTTATTTCTTCTATCTAACTCCCCATCTTCAAGGATGTTTTTCAATATAGTTTCATAATCTTTTAAACCTTTAGTTTGAGCAGTATTTGCCTGTTCAGTACCTGTTTTTATGTTTGCAAGTGTGTCTTTAATTTCATTTAAAAGATTGCGGGCTTCTTTTATATTATTTATATTAAAATTTTCTGTAGCCATTTTATCCTAAAAAATCTTTTAATGAGTATCTATTTAAATTAATTTTTTTACCTAATAAATCTTCTAATGCATCCTCTAACTCATCCTGTGATTTATTTAGAGAAACTAAACTATTTTTTACTGCTTTATTATTTTTTATTTTTTCTTGATTTTTAGGGTTCACTTGTAATAACTTAAATAATTTTGTAAAAAATCCTTCATTAAGTAAGTGTCTGTGGTTTAAATAATCTTTCATAAAATTCTCCATTTATAGTCATATATAAATATAGAAAATACCAAATAATTATTTTTTTATTCCGGGGGAAAATGATGGTTTGTGTATTTTAGAAGTATTTTTTTTGTTTAAATCGTCAATTTTTTGTTGTTCTTTAGTTTTTGTATCAACTAATTTTTTTAAATAAAATCTTCTTAAATATGTAGGTAAGCTGTAAACATCCTCATGTGTAAATCCTTGACCATGATATATTAATTGAAAAATTTCATCATGTAATGGTGCTTTATCTTTAGGATTCAGGCCAAAAAAAGTTAACGGTCATTGGTATATCTACCTCGACCTCTTTACCTCCCATCTCTATTGTTTGCACTAACTCTATATCTGGAGTCAATTCTGCAATTTTATTTCTTAAAAATAAGGAATCCCTTGATAACATATTATCAACAAAAGTGTTTATGGTAGAATATTCAGTATCACCACCCACGGAAACAATTAAATGTTTTAATCGTGTTGTTAATTCGGCTGAAACGATACTGTTCATTTTTTTTCTTGCTTGGACTTCTTTATTGATTTTTTCCTCTTCTACACCAGTTAATAACTTAAAACTAATTTTAGTTTTAGATACTGGTAATTCAATATCAAATTTATTTTCTGTGATACCATCAGGTAACTTTTTAAATGGGCAGCTAGTTAAATTAAAAGTATACTTTTCAGTTTCTCCAGTTTCAGGGTCTTTTATTTCTGCTTCATACTCTGGTCCGTAAGCTAAAATTCTTGCAGCAACCATTACAGCATTTTTATCACCCAATATTAAATCTCTTGATTTAACACCTTCTGAAATTATTAAAGAATCTAATAGTTTTTCAATCACAACACCTTTTTTAATAAGATTTTGAGATGTCAAAATATCCTCTTCTTTAGCTGTCATGTATTTAATCTCAATTTTTCCTGAAGATAATGGTGAATCTTTTGGATATAATTTACCTTCTGATGGTAAATCAATAACCTCAGTAGGGAATTTGTTCTCAGCCATTTGTAACCTCCTATACTTCTAATGCTCTCCTGAACCAACCAAATAAGAATCGTTCTTGTTCTGGTTTTTTGTTCACAAGGTCATAGTAATGTTTTAGTCTATAACAACGAGTTCTATTATCACAAGGTTTATATTTGTTGATTGCTTCAATAGTCATTGGACCTAATCCACCATCAACTTTTATATCACCACCTTTTGAATTAACAGCTCTCTGTAATACTTTTACTGCTGTACCTTTTCCTTGATTTATACACATATCAAAATATATGTGTTTTAATTTATCGGGCATTGAAGGTACTTTATTTGCTACCCAATAATCATCATAGTAAATTTTTCTTGCTTCTTCTTCTGTTAGATTTTTTATATCAACATCTGGATAGAATCGTTTAGTGATTCCGTATTTGGTTTCTCCACCCAAATCATTCGGGTCATTTACATAACCACCTTCGTGTTTTATTACAACATCTATTATATCATCAAATTTTGTTAACATCAGTTATTAGAATTGTAATATTGCGTAATCATATCTCAATGTTGCTGTAATATCAACAGGTTCACTTGTTGCAAAATCCAGTTCACCAAAGTTAACATTTTTACACCAAGTACCTTTTAATGTCCATTCTTCAACTATATCACCCACGGGTCCTAACATCTGAAAATTTACATCTTTTTTATAAAAATCAGAGTAACCATCACGACCAGTTACAGACTCATGTGATAATCTAACCCATTCCATAATAGCTTGAGCTGCAGAAGGAACAATTGGGTCATATAATGTAATCTGTAATTCCATCCATTCAGATTTACCTTTCACATATCTTTTTGTATTCATATGGTCCAGTACAATTTCTTCAGATTGAAATTCTGGTCGATTTGCAGCTTTAATCATATATGCCGGAACACCGTCAATTCTCATTATAAACCTATTTTTCAACTTAGGTTCAAATGGTGTAAACATTATTTCTTGAGCATCTATCAATTCTGCCATTATTTTTCTCCAATTTTATGAGTTATTATTCTCATATATAAATAGTAATTTTCTTAAAAATTATTCTGGAAATGTAGCTCCAGTAGGTTGGACTGTGAAGTCTAACACTATAAATTCAGCTGTTCTTGTCGGTTGAACAAATATTTGTCCATATAATTGATTTCTATCAACCACATCTGGAGTATTATTTGATTCATCCATTACTACTCTGAAAGCTGTAAGCCCTGAATTAGATTGTACTGATTCTAAGAAAGGATTTACAATGTTCAAAAATCTTCTTCTTGTAGCTGAGTTGTTTTGTTCAAATACTAAGAATCTTGATGATGAGGCAATAAATTTCTTCAATCTAATTAATAATCTTCTAACATTAATCCTATCTAATGCTGAAGCTTTTTTCTGTAATGTTTTTTGTCCAAATACCGTTACCCCTTGTCCAGGGAATGTTGCTATTGGATTAACATTTGAATCATATAATGTATCTCTGTTAGCATGTGTTAATTTTCTTTCAGCCATAATTGCAGTGTCAATTCCACCTCTGTTCAATCCTGCTGGTGCAAACCATGGATGAGCAACTTTATCATTAAAAGCATAAATACTTGGAATAACAACAGATGGTGGTACAAAAACATTACCTCCCAATTTATTGTCTGGAACTTGAATCCAAGGCCAGTAGTGAGCTGCATAACTTGTATCGCGTGTTTCAGCCTCTGCTGTTGCTTGTGATATTGTTCTATTATACAACACAGGGTCTAATATACAAAACGCGTCACCTCTATCTTCACAAATTTGAATTGCTTTAGTAGCTATAGCATTATGATTAGCATCACTAATACCTGGTAACCATAATAAATTAAAATCGTATTCATCTTGATTTGATAAAAGATTTAAAGCATCTTCATAAGATGTTTTACCATTGCCAGCCGATGTTGGATTTAAACCTTGTGTATTTGTTTCAGTAATATTATGATAGAAATTTTGTGGATGTGCTAATGTTCCATCAGCTCCTCCACTAAATGAACCACTTGCTGCTGCTGGTAAAGATGCTGATAATTCAGTTAATCTTAAATTACCATTTTCATCAAGATAATCAACCGTTGGACTTATAACTTCAACTCTAACATATTTAGATTTGTTAGGGAATGAACCTGACAATTGTAAATAAGGGTCTGCTGTTCCTGCATCTCTTAAAGTAAATTGTTGGTCTCCAACTACTTTACCAATATAGTTATTTGCTTTAGTATCAAGTGATACATTACTCCAAGTTTCAAGTGTAACTTTTCTCTTAATACTATCATTTCCTCTTCTTACTAATAATGTAAATGTTCCTCTTTTATTATTTACATTTGTAACTTCCCATCTTAAATTATGTATTGAACCAGATGGTAATACATTATTTGTACCATCATTACTTGTAGAATTCATCACGGTACCATCACCCATCGTATGTAATTTAAATGATACTGAATCTGATGTTGCAGATGTTCCACCACCGATTGGATTCGGGTGACCTTCTCCTAATTTAGTTACTACATCAGGACCACCACCAAGAGCAAAATAAGCATGAGTACCATCATTTACTGATGCTGTCATATTTCCGCTAGTTCCTGCGACCGATGATGTTAGATACAATTTCACATCCGTAGTTGAACCTGAAGCTTGAACACTTGCACTTAGTTGTAAAGATGAACTTGCTAATGCATTAGCAAAACGATATCCAATGGTATTAATAGATGCCGATATACCTGCTGCAGCATCAGTAGCTAACGCACTTCCCGATGCACCTGCTATATAAAATTGTGTAGATGTGTTAGGAAAAGATGACATTGAAACTACTGAATTATCTACAAATGTAAATGTTGTGTCTTTAATAGTAATTTTTAAATCTGGTGATACTTTTTTAAATACAAGAGAACCAGTTGCAGTATTTGCTGGTGTTGATGTTGCTGAGCTAGAAACTATTGTAGAAGCATGACTAAAATCTCCAGGTAAAACTCTTATCACGGTTAAACTTGGAGCATGTCTTAAATATTGCTCTGCTGCCATAGATGTAAAATATCTATAATAATCTGAACCACTTAAAAATTCGTCTCCAAATCTTTGTTCATATTCTGAAAATGAATTAACTACGATTGGAACACCTGCAGGTCCTTTAACTGTTGGTCCTACAATTGCTCCCCCAATTTCGCCGATAGCGGCTGGTAAAAAACTCTGGTCTATTTCTGTCGTAAATACACCTGGTGAGATTATTTTTTCTGAACTTGGCATGTGGGGTCTCCTATTTGGGAATTTTAAAGCATATAGTAATAACTATCATATATAAATATATGTTAAAATATCCAAACATTATTTTTTTTTATTATTTATTTAGAATTAAATTCACCTGTTTCGGGGTTGAGCACACCTTCACCATACTTTTTATTAATTTCTTCTACAAAAACTATTTCAGTTTCCTGAGTATTGATAAATTCTTTTTCTAAATTGGTTTTCAGTTCATCTAATTTAGATATTTGCTGTTCTAATCTAAGTTTACCTACAGCTATTTGCCCTAAATTATGTTGTATTTCTAAATAAGCTTCTTGTATTTCTTTTAATTTTTTCATTTCCTCTTCAGAAAATTGTTTTTTATTATCCATGTAACCTCCTGTATTATTTATCTACTTGTTCATTTGTTGCATCACCCTCAAAACCAAATACTACTTTTGAAAATGATACTTCTCTTTTACTTGTTGTGACCTTATCAGTTACCGTTGAACCAATATATTCTGGTAATAAATAAGCTTTTACAAATAATTGAAAATTCATTTTTATAAATCTTTCATTGTCTAACGCTATCTCTGATGCATCAGAAATAGTTTCAGAGTTAGTTAAAAACTTATAACCTTCTGCTCCACCCCAATATTTATTGTTTTCTTCAAAAAATAATTCTACTAATTCATTCATCTGTTCCATATAAGATGTCCACAATACAAAATCATAAGTAATGGTTCTAAAATTAGGCATCGTTGTTAGTACATTTTCATAAGTTGGTTTAATCCCCGTTTGTACTGAAAATCTATCATACCTATTATTTTTTGACCATTTAGAATTTCTTATTATTGAAGCATATTCATTATGTACATCATGTGGATATCTATGACCAGTTAATGTGTTTGCATCATGTGATATTCTTCTCATTGCAATTAAAGGTAACATTAAATCACCCGTTTCTTCTCGTAAATATCCATTTTTTCTTATTGAAACCCATCTTTCCTCATTGCCATATATTACAGGTACATTAACTAATTCATTATTTTCTTTTATTTTTGGTCTAAGAACTGTTTTTATATGGCTTAATACAGCACTATCGACATCTTTTAATGTTATAGCATAATTTTTTGTATAATCTTTTCCTGGTGTTATTGATGCAGTTTCATTTCTCCCGCTAGTACCTCGTTGTACTGAATCACGCGTAGAAATTTGTTTGGCTCTATCTATGTTTTTACCTACAACTATATGTTTATTTGTTATTGGGTTAACTGCCATTAATCACAACAATCACATTTACAATCTTTACACTTTTCACATTTACATTTACAATCTTTCATTATTTTTCTCCTCTAAAAAATTTATCAATTAGTTTCTTACCTACATATAAAACTAAAATAACTCCTACGATTGTTAAAATATCAATCCAGTGATTTCCCGAATCAGATTCTATTGAACCTAATGGTGTTTGTACTTTAAGTCTTTGTACAGATTTGGTAACTAAAGTTGAATCTTCTATGATTGGTTCTCTATTCATCGCAATATTATATCCTTGATACCTTTATCAGTTCTATTTTTTTGCATTCCCATAGCTGCCCACAACCAAACTTTATCACCTTTCCACTTCAATTCATAATTATTAAATTCACCTTTTA
>Ga0098059_1001461_pt1 | contig 11893 bp, 7 predicted proteins | sample 20_taG_FD_92580 | JGI IMG/M metagenome (GOLD analysis project Ga0098059, IMG submission 92580) | Marine viral communities from the Subarctic Pacific Ocean - 20_ETSP_OMZ_AT15318 metaG | ecosystem: Environmental > Aquatic > Marine > Oceanic | place: Subarctic Pacific Ocean | collected 2015-01-19
AGGCCCATTACGATGGCGGGCGTGCTGACAGTCATGCGCCCATTTCGGTGATGGGCGACCACACCCATGGCAAAGGCGAATGGATGCTGTCCTATCGTTATATGGGCATGGGGATGAGTGGTGCCAGGTCGGGCAGTGAGTCGCTGAGCACCAATGAAGCCTTCGGCGAGATCCCCGGTATGGGCATGATGAACATGAAGGCATTGCCTTATGAAATGACCATGCACATGCACATGCTCGGGGCCATGTACGCACCGACGGACAATCTCACCCTGATGGCCATGTTGCCGTACACCACCAACAAGATGACCACCAAAACTCGCATGACCATGATGATGAACACCATGGATGACGAGTTCGATACCGAAACCTCCGGTATTGGTGATGCCAGCATTGGTGGCCTTTACAAGTTCTTCGACCAGGACGGCTATCGTCTTCATCTGAACCTGGTGTTGGGGCTGCCCACCGGCTCCATTGATGAAGAAGACTATGTGCCCATGCAGGGCAAGGAGATCCAGTTGCCATATCCCATGCAGTTGGGGTCTGGCAGCTACGAGGCGCGCCCGGGCATTACCCTGAACAAGCAATATCAAAGCTGGAGCTGGGGTGCGCAGGTGAGTGCCAGAATCGCGCTGGATGAGAATGATCAGGGTTACAAACTGGGTTCCCGACGTTACCTGACGGCCTGGGCGGCGAAGCCAGTCAGTCCCTGGGCCTCTGTCTCTCTGGCGGCCTACAAAAGCTGGTGGTCGGACATTCATGGCCAGGCGGAAGATCTGACCATTTCACCCAGCATGAACCCGGCCGCCGATCCGGACGCCAAGGGTGGGCAGCGACTCGATATCGGTCTGGGGCTGAACCTGTTGGGCAAGAACGGCACATTGAAGGGCCATCGCCTGGCGCTGGAATACAAGGCCCCGGTTCACCAATCCCTGCATGGTGTCCAGATGGAAACCGACTACACCTTCACGGTGGGCTGGCAGAAGGCCTTCGGCGGGAAATAAGAGGTTTTTCCCAGGATGGGCCAAAAGAAAAAAGCCGCCTTTGAAGGCGGCTTTTTTATGATTCGATGGTGCCGGAACGCGGAATCGAACCGCGGACCTACTGATTACGAATTATTTTGATGCCATATTCGCCATAATTCATGGTGATTCACTATCTATCACTAGTCTTTGCAAATCATTAGGTTAGGCGGCATTATCGGTCCATGTAGATTCATGGGAATACCCGTGAATTCCTGCACGCTGTAGCACCAGCGTAGCACCGGGATTGAGGGTTGGATGGGCCGATGACCAACAAACTGAATTTCACCAAGCGAAGCATTGACGGGTTGCCGCTCCCTGAGGGCAGCAAGCGCGCCTACTACAACGACGAGCAGGTGAAGGGGCTACAGCTGGCTGTAACCTCCAAGGGCGCAAAGTCTTTCGTGCTGTACCGACGCCTGGAAGGCAAGCCGACCCGGTTGAAGCTGGGGGACTACCCGGCCATGACGCCAGCCATCGCCAGGCAAGAGGCCTATAAGCTCCTGGGGGAGATATCCAAGGGCGAGAACCCGCAAACCAAGAAAGTTGCGGAGAGGGCAAACAAGGTCACGCTCCTGGAGGCCTTTGAGGCCTATGTATCCACCCGCAAGCATAACCTCAAAGAAAAGACCCTCTACGACTGCCGGCGTCTGATGACAGCGGCCTTCAAGGATTGGCACCGGAAGCGACTGGTAGACATTACAAAGGCCAATGTGCAGCGCAAACACCAGGCTTTGACCACCAATAGCGGTCCCTCCTATGCCAACTCCGCCATGAGAGTGCTGAACGCGGTATTCAACTTCTCCCAGTACCAATACGAGGATGCCCAGGGAAACCCCCTAATACCGGTTAACCCTGTTGATATCCTTTCCCGAACCAGAACCTGGAACCGGACAAAACCTAGAGAAAGGTACATTCAGCCCCACCAACTCAAGGCTTTCGTCGGCGCTCTGGATACCCTGAGGTTAGAGGGGGTGGGGACACCGGCTGAAACCGTAGCGGATTACCTAGAATTGATGCTGTTTACCGGTTTGCGCCGTAATGAGGCAGCACAGTTAACCTGGGGTGATATCAGTTTTGAGGCGAGGACCCTGACGGTATCCGATACCAAAAACCGGAACACTCATATCCTCCCCCTACCAGAAAACCTGCAAAACCTATTAAAGCGTAGGTTTAAAGCCCAGACAGAAAACCTGGGGCAGGTTTCTGGAGAAAACCTAAAAACAGGTTTTTCTAAAACCTATGTGTTCCAGGGAGAGGGCGCAAAGGGGTATCTGATTGAGCCAAGGGCTCAGGTGCGTAAGGTTATCGGCCTGTCAGGGATAGAATTCACAATCCATGATCTCAGGCGGACTTTCTCAATGATCGTAGCCGACCTGGATATCAATGCCTACAAGCAAAAGCGGCTGCTGAATCACAAAACCATGGATGTGACCGCCGGATATACTCCGATTGATTTGGAGCAGCTGAGAAAGCCTATGGACCAAGTATCAGGTTTTATTCTTCGGGCAGCTGGCCGGGTATCTGAAGAAAGCAATGTCATAGGTTTGTCCAGGGCTGGCCAGTAGGCATCATGTGATAAAAAACGGGTACGAGTGACAGGGGAAACCTGTGAGTGACAGGGATAAAGAAAGCAAGCAACAAGCTGGCGATACTCCAGACCAGACAATGAAAGCCTTTCAGGATGCTTTGGCAGGTTTTCAACGGCATCTTGAAGAGGGTTCTCGGAAGGTGGCTGAAAGGCGAAAGCTGCGGGTTGAGAATGATTTTTCAGGGATCTGCCAAGAATGGGCGAGGCGAGATTTCTGGTTGTTGTGGGAAGGGTTAAACCTTCTGGTTGGCCGGCACCCTGATATTCGAGACTGGGAATCCGGGGTCAGTGAACTTTGGGAGCTGGCGGTAGCCTGCATTGGTCCGCGTGGCAGCCTTAGTGTTGCTAATCCTGATGCCAAAGCATTAAGCAAAGGAGGACGTGCTCAGAAATACCGGGTTAGAGGGCTGGACTTGCTGGACTGGGCAAGAGGTAAGGGAATCACTGTGCCTCCAGAGTTGGCATCAGCGGTATTTGGAGATTCAACAGAGGTCACTTCTGAAGCGACTAGGACTAAGGAATATAGGAAGAGGGATCGACTTCGGGATATCCGGGGGTTTTCTGAGCTGGTATACCAGAGAGCTCGCCAGGCAGGTATGGATTGGGGAGTGAACGAGGGCCCTATCGCCGCAACAAAGGCAGAATTCAAAGAGTGTTTCGAGTCACACCTAGGGCTGAGCAAAGCTGAAAGCGTTGCTTTAGCCACGTTCCAGGAAGATCTAAAGCATCTCGGTATCCGCTTCCGAAAGGGCACTAAGAACAGACCAGATAATGACCTCGCAAAGCTTTTTGGTGGAAATGGGGGGTAAGAATTTACGGTTTACCCCAATTTCGATAGCGTTTACCCCCAATTACCCCAATTTTATTTCCCCTTAAAAAACAACAAATTGCCTCCATACGTTAACTCACTTGGAGGCATTCGCATGAATTCCAATGAAGGACTCTGTACCCCTGTTGAAGCATCCCAAATTCTTGGGGTCACTACCCACACCCTTGCCGTATGGCGTTGCGAGAAGCGCTACAACCTTCCCTATGTGAAAGTAGGGCGCCTGGTACGTTACCGGCGCTCTGACATCACCGATTTCATTGAGCGCAGCCTACAGGCTGACCCTGTCACCTGTAGCTTTCAGGCATAGGGGGCTGATATGACAGCGCCCAATACTCCCCATCGCATGCAGGGTGTGGTGCCTCAGGCTGTTGAGATCCTGGGAACCGTGGCGAATGACTTAGCCCCTGGTACTTGGAACTTCATACAAGAGAATCTCTGTGACATGGACCCTGGTCATCAGCGGGGCCTGGCGCGTGCCTATGTGGCGACGATCAAGCGATGCCGGAACGAAAGGCTTGAAGGTGTATACAAAGGGAGCCTCGAGGCTGAAGCCAATACTCGGCTCAGAGAATACCGGGCTCACTATCAGATACATGACCTGTGCCTGACCGGCTCAGATCGGGATCTGAAGGACTTTAGCCTGGAAAGGGCGGCAGAGTGCAGGTCTATCATCTATCGAGAGGAAGACGAAGGGCGGCTTCTAAGGCGGGTAGCAGCGGTGCTTGAGAGGTATGGCCTGGAGTGGCCGACTCCCTTCTCAAAAGTTGATGAGCGACGAGATCTAATGCCTCTACTCAATCGGTTTAAGTGTAATCGGTGGTGGATGAGGCAAATCCGCCGGTTGCAGGCCTTGGAGGTTGAAAGGGTCAAACGGCTAAGAGGCGATGTTGGTGCAGGTAGGCAGCTGTATTGCTCAGACTGGAATGTGAAGCGCCTGGCCCGTGCCATTGTCAGGAATGCCCAGACCCTGGCGGGGGTTGAGGCTATTAACGATGATGGCGAGGTTTTTACGCTCGATGAGCTGCAGCAGCTTGGAGTGGCAAACCCTGAGATACGGCGCTCTGAGCTTATGGTGAGAATGCGAGGCTTTGAGGAGGTGGCGGAAAAGTATGGCCACAAAGGCGAATTCTGGACCTTTACGACTCCTTCAAGATTCCATCGTATGACCAAGGTTAAGAATTCAAAAACACCTAAGGTATTCAAGAATCCTAATTGGGATGGTTCATGCCCTGATGCAGGCCAAGACTGGTTATCTAATAAGTGGGCATCTATTCGATCAAAATTCGACCGTGAGGGCATTCGTTGCTATGGGTTCCGAATTGCCGAGCCACACCACGATGGCACCCCTCACTGGCACTTGCTGCTGTTCTTTCACCCTGATGAAGCGGCACAGGCCCGCAAGATTGCCCGGCATTATCTCTGGAAAACCGATTCTCCTGGTGAGCCTGGTGCATGGCGTCATAGGTTCAACTCAAAAGCCATTGACCCAGAGAAAGGTACAGCCGCCGGGTACCTAGCCAAATACGTCTCCAAGAATATCAATGGGGTTGGGTTGGGAGACCTGGAAAGTGATGAGGATGGGGCGGCCTCACTGGCGGAAAGCGCCGATAGGGTCAGATCCTGGGCCAGTGCCTGGGGCATTCGCCAATTTCAGCAGATAGGCGGCCCCTCCGTGACCGTTTGGCGTGAACTCCGGCGTCTGGGGCCAGAGGATGACCAGGTAGATGAAGAAGAGGGCGGAGCCCTTTGGGAGGCGGTTACAGCAGCGGACCAGGGCGATTGGTGTAGCTTTGTGATTGCGATGGGGGGGCCTTCTATCCCCAGGTCTGCCAGACCCCTAAAACCGGCTTATTGGATTCAGTCCAAACCTATAGGTGCTGAGGGGGTAGGGGGTGTACCTATAGGTACCGATACCTATAGGTACGAACCGACTCAAGAGCCGGTACAAACCTACTCTGTACCTAAGGACTATAAGGACTCGGAGTCGGTACATGTACCTGAGGTACCCGCTTTTATACCCGGTAGGGCCTATACCGAGTATGGGGACTTATCAAAGGGCAAGGTGTTTGGCTTATGGGTATTGGGTAAGCCGGTACTTACCCGGCTCCAGATCTGGATAATTCAGCTGGCCAAAACCTCTGGCTCCGATTGGGGTTTGAATCAGCGGCGCGAATGCGCCGCCTTGGACTTGTGTTAATAACTGTACGCCAAAATAGAACTTCGGGTAGTTGATACATCGATAATCATTGTGCTACTTTTCGCAACGCATACTTAATCAAGGAAGTATCACAGAGAAGCGTAAGCTTGCATTTGGGGTTCGCCCCGTGGAGTCAGAGCCATTGACTCTAACTGATCCGGTGACGCGCTCGCGCCGAGAGGCGCCTGCGTCGCCCGGATCGCTCGTCTGTGCGACGAGCAGGTTGGCTCGCGGGTAAGGTCTTCCGACATTTCCTTGACGTTTTTTGGTCTCAGTTACTCTGTGACCCTGCAGGATTCCCCTGCAGGGGTAACTCGGAGATCTCATTTATGAAAAAACGATGTATTGCATTCGGAAGATGGTGTGTTAGCAAGTTAGGGGGTTTCTTAAAGCACCCTTTGGTAGTCAGGGTTTTGATTCAGGTAGCGGCTTGGCTGTTGCTCTGGGTTTTAAAAATTTTGATTATTGCTCTGCTTACAACAGCAGGTCCGGCCTTGCTCGTAGGGTAATGTCCTGCACCACCCGCGAGCAAAACAACCTCTTTGAGAGGTAGCAATGTCTACTCTGGCTTTAAATCTTAGGCTTGTACTTTCACTCGAAATTAATCAAGTAGCTGAAGCTACCGGGTTAGACATTGAGCTTTTGCGTAGCGTTGAGTTTGGGAGGGTCTTGGTTCCTGAGCGTCTTGTCGATTTCTATGCTTTCAAGCTTAGGATCAATAGTCGTTTATTGCACGTCCTATTCAGGCCTCCATCTGATCGCTTTTCTGCATTTCGTGTGGCCCAATCCTGGGTCGTGCGGCTCCTTAATTCTTATATCGGAATCGCCCTAAGGATGGCGGCGTTTGATGAAGAAAATAAAAAGATATCAAGTTAATCAGAGTCCTCTGTATAAGCTTTCAAGCCAAAGAAAACTTGCTACTACACTCGGTGTTAGTCTTAGCACTATGCGTGGAGTAATGAAAAGAGGCGAAAAAAACTATAAGTTTGGAGTTACGGAATCCAAAAGAGATATCCAGATTCCAAAATCCCAGCTTTACAGGATCCATTCGAGGATCAACACTCTTCTTTCAAGAGTGGCTCCGCCAGATTATTTGATGTCCGGTGTTAAAGGGCGATCCCATGTTAAAAATGCAAAAGCCCACATGGGTAATGTGGCTGTCGCAAAAATTGATATAAAGAAGTTCTATCCCTCTACAACAAAAGAAATTTTGATTCGGGGTTTTAGGAAAAAATTGGCTTGCTCTAAGGACGTGGCTGAGTCTTTGGCAGAGATTTGTACTGTTAATGGATATGTTCCCACGGGAAGCCCATTGAGCCAAAGCGTTTGTTTTTTCGTAAATGCTTCGATGTTTGACCATCTAAACTTCTATGCAAAGTCTAGAGGGCTGACTTTTACGCTGTATGTGGATGATTTGACCTTTTCTGGGAAGGTTCTACCGAAAGATCTTTTGGATTACGTGAAAAATCACATTTTTAATACGGCGGGTTATCGCTGCCATAAATGTAAAACGTATGGGGCATCTACTGATAAAGTTATTACTGGTGTTGTTGTAAAGGCAGATGGGGTGGATATACTGAGGACCCAAAAGAGTATTATAAAAAAACTTTACGACAAGAGGGGTTACTATTCTTCGGCAGCTCTTCCTGATGATGAAAAAACGATTTTTTATTTTCAGCGTTATATTGGGCATCTTTATTCTGCTGGTGAAATAAGTCCTAGGTATAGGCTCTTTGGGAAGAGGGTGGTAAATGAGAGGCGCCTTCTTGGGGTTAAAGGGAAAAGCTAGACACTGTTTTTTATCGATATTCTTCAGGTGGCGTTTCCGCGGACGGTTTTAAGAGGCCGGTAAATTTTCGGTATTGAGCTGTGACCTTGCGTCGCCTCTCTGGGTTTTAAACTCCCTCATGTCAGTCGCCCACTCGGTGTCCGTTTCCAGTGCAGAGAAGTCACCCCTTCAGGTAGTTTCTCTCCCCATCCGGGCGAACCGAAGAGGGCTCGCCCCCAGCCTTTTCGTCGAGGTCAGCCCTGCAAGCCTGACGCCGCCATCACGAACGCTACTCGGGTGGGACCGGCAGTTTCTCTTTCCTCTAAATCCTGTGCCGCCCGGCCTAACCGGGCGTAATAGCCACTGGGAGAGCTCCATGAGTACTGATTATTTTATTGTTCGCTGAAGATTCAGTTTCAGGAGCCGCTTTAATATTTCTTGGTCAGGCATTTCTGAGTTGTAATCAGCCCACCCGTATGCCTTTGCGACAGTCAGATCAAGACTCTTATGGGTATTATCCAGCCAAGTAGGTCTGTCGTTGTATAGCTTAGTAAGCGTACGCTTCTTTATGTTCTTTTCGTGCTCAGCCTTTGGGACAATACGATCTGGATAATCAGGAACCACCTCCGGCACCCGGTCGACCCATTCAGCTGGATGTAACCAATTTTCCCTGTACCGGTTGAGGTTGAAAGCAGCTTGGGCGATTTCCTGTGCAAGGGCCGACTTGGAGGGCTCTGCTGGTGGCAAAACTAGGTCCCCAGACTGGTAGGATGGTCCAGCTGTGTCAGATGGAGAAAACCCCTCAGGAAAGGGGAAAGTCTCGAAGGTACTGGTTGGTGTATATCGAGGCCTATCTTCCAGCGATGTTCCAAGCCGCCTAGACCATACCTCATGGATCCTAGACTGAAGTATGCCCATTGTGGCATCGTCGTCGCGTGCTACAACAACCAGTGCATCCCCTGGAGTTACTGCCGCTGGGGCGAACATGCATAGGTGGTGTTTTGCAACACGGGGAATAACAATGTATCGCGTAAGGCCATTCAAAGCCTTAAACATTTCAGGTCTAGGCCAAAGAAGACGCCACCATGGGTAATCTTTGTTTCGCCTTGCATGAGCTCGATGAAGGCGTACATTTTCAATCTTCGCGAAGGGCTTCTCGAATATGGAAGCTGAGTTTTCGTCTCGTGTTCCAAAGTTGATAACAAATCTGTCAAGAGGCCTACCGGTAACGTCATCTGCAATCCAGTAAGGCTGGACAACATCTGACATCGGCTCGCCACAAACATTAGCCGGCTCTGTTAAAATTTGGCGTGCTTCTTCTCCATCCAGATTGAAGGATGCCATTGGTAAGCCAAGTTCTTCACGTCTTTTTTTCTGGAGTGATGCGGAAGGAGTGACCCCTTGGAAAGACGCCCCCCGATTTTCCGGCAATCGCGTGGCAGTTGTGAGATCGACAGTACTAGAATTGCCTTCGCTAGCTGCAAGATCTGCAAATATGGTTCCTGCAGGATAACCATCTAGCTTTGCAGTGGCTTCCGAGTTTCCAAAGCAGATCAACGACACTCGTACAGCTGCGCCGTCATTCACCCAAGGTTCATCACTCCATGCGTTATATATGGGAAGACTTACTGTTATATCGTCCAGAACCCGCCGGTTAGCACCGCCACGAATGCTATTTGTAGCTACGAAACCTGCTCTAGATGAGCGACCTTCCAGGATTGCCTTTCTAGCCTTAGGAAACCAAAAGCAAACAAAGTCAGCTCCACCCGGCACTTCCTTTTTGTAAACGCTTCTTATTAGCTCCACGTAATCTTTGCCAAGCTCACCCTTCATTTTCTTATCACCAAGAAAGGGTGGATTCCCGACAATAACTTCTGCTGCTGGCCATGTCGCCGGAGAGCCATCGTCGTTCACTAAGGCATCTCTGTGCTGAATCCCATCCAGTGATCTAAGGATTGGATTTGTCGCAATTTGGCGGCCATTCTTCTGGCTCCACTGAATATCACCAATCCAAACCGTTACCCGGGCTAGCTCAGCGGCATACTCATTAATCTCCATGCCCAAGATATTAGCCGGTCCGGTCTCAATGCTAATCTGTCGACCTAGACCCATGATTTCTGCATCGGTCTGGGCTGCATGCTCTAGATCCTTCAGGGCATGCATAGAAAGGTAAAGGAAGTTGCCTGAGCCACAGGCGGGATCTAGAACCCGAAAGTTTCTCAGTCGCTCCAAGTAGCCCTGGTAGGCGGCTACCGCCCTCTTGTGAGCTGCGGTCTTTACCCCTTTGCCCTGAGCCTTTTGTAGAAGGGGCTTAACGGCTTCCCATTCTGACTGCAGCGGGTCGACGATCAGGGGGCGGATCAATTTCTGGATGGTTTCCACATCGGTGTAGTGAGCGCCCAAGGGGGCTCTTGCAGAGGGGTCTAGGCCGCGCTCAAACAAAGTGCCAAAGATGGTGGGGTCGATAGCTCGCCAGTCCATTTGCTCCGCTGCGTCTCGCAGGATAATGATTTCCTCGGGGAGCAGGTCAGGCACATCAATGGTGTTGAATAAGCCGCCGTTGAACCAGGCAATATCGTCATTACCGTAGACCCCACCGCCTTGCATAGCTTGGAAAAGGCGGGTGATGCGGTTATTGGCTCGGCTGGGGTCGCCAATCGCACTTTTCAAGATTGCGGTGAAGATGCCGGGGTTATCAGTTGGTCCCTGATGTAGGATTGCCTCATCTTCCGCATACATACAAAAGATGCACTGAATCAGAAAATGTGCGACTTGTTGGCTATCCAGTCCTCGCTGACGCATAGAAAATGCAATCTTGGCAAACTCCCCAGCTGCCTCTTGAGTGATGGCTGCATTGGACTTGAGCGGCCGGAGTCGAATGACGTCTTCCTTTGAGAACAGCCAGCGCAGAGTTTGGAGATTTTCAGGCCTTCCAATGTCCTCTAAAAAAATAGTCGTGGGTGTGCTGGGGTAGCCGGTGAAGCAGGGATGTATCTCGATGCGTTCCCGATTACAGACAACAAGAACGGGCGGGTTATCCAGGGCTCCAGAGTAGTTCTTTAACTGCATTAGGGCGGGGCCAAGATCCTTATCCGGTCCCTTGTTCTCCCAAGCGAAGCATCCCCGCTTCCAGACGTCAGCAAAACCGATGCCGCCGTGCATTTTTTGTAGGTCTTGCTCGTAGCAATACTCACCATATTCGCGAGGGGGCGGTACGTCGAGAAGTTGGCACAGGTCCTCAAAATGGCCTTGAGCCCCCCCTTTTTCCGATAGGGAATTATCCTTCCAGCGATCTATAAATTGTTCTGGCGTCACGTGGTGCTTTCCTTGTTTTTCTTTGGGGCCATGCATGATTGACATGCCTGACCTCGAAAGGGGAGGGCTCTATAAGTTACAGCTGGTTGATTGCATGGAGGGGGAAGTAGGCCCCTTCTTTTTAGATGAAGGAAGCATCTTGCAAAAAAAAGCACCGATGCTCAATTACACTAATGCTTGGGAATGTAGCACTGATGTAGCACGGGTGATTGATGGGGAGCGACCTGGAGGGATGGTCGTTGTAACCCGTTGAAAATAAATAAAAAATGGTGCCGGAACGCGGAATCGAACCGCGGACCTACTGATTACGAATCAGTTGCTCTACCGACTGAGCTATCCCGGCATGCCCGTTATTCAGAGCGGCGCTAGTTTAGCAGGACGCCCCGGGCAGGCAAGTAGCGGCGTCAAGAAACCTGCTTGATGCCGGCCAGTTTGCGGGCGTGCCATTTCTTGGCGTCCACATCCATGCCGCGCAGGATCTGTATGCGCTGTGCCTGGGGGCTCCCGGCGCCGTGCATGGATTCGGTGAGGTACCCGACGGCGTTACGACCCAGCGTCATGTTTTCGATCAGGCGCAGGATGCGCATGCGGTCTTCGGTGGGAATGTCGTCCCGGCCTTTCAGGAATCGGCGGATGATGTCACCAGCCTCCTGGTTTTCCAGGTCCTTCTCGCTGGGCATGGTGACCATAATGCCGCCGGCCAGATCCTGGGCCAGCCGTGAGATTTCATAGGGAAAGCGGGTCACGTTGTGCTTGCACACGTTGGAGAGCATGGCGTCGTTCATAAAGATGCCGCTGGGCATCTGCTTTGCCTCGTGGGAGCTGGCAATCCCGGAGGAGTAGATGGTCTCGTTCAGGTGTACCATTTCCACCAGCTTGTCGCGAATATGGCTGATTTTCTCCAGGCCGTTGTATTCGGCGATGGACGCGGCGGCGCCCACCAGTACATCCCCCAGGCCGGTTTTGCATACATAGCTGGCTCGGTGGTAGGCGGTGAAACGAGCGACCATGTCCTGGGCAAACTCGTACTCGCCATCCATGAAGACATGTTCATGGGGAATGAATACATCGTCGAAGTAGACCAGCACTTCCTGGCCGCCGTATTCGGCGTTGCCCTGGTCGATGTCGCCGCCTTCCATGGCCCGGGTGTCGCAGCTCTGGCGGCCGTAGA
>Ga0098059_1001462_pt1 | contig 11891 bp, 4 predicted proteins | sample 20_taG_FD_92580 | JGI IMG/M metagenome (GOLD analysis project Ga0098059, IMG submission 92580) | Marine viral communities from the Subarctic Pacific Ocean - 20_ETSP_OMZ_AT15318 metaG | ecosystem: Environmental > Aquatic > Marine > Oceanic | place: Subarctic Pacific Ocean | collected 2015-01-19
ATACACACCCGGAGACGTCAACCTATCAACACTCTTCACATCATTGATGCTACTCGTTTCCTTTATATTAGCGATAACAGGGTTTGTGAATAATTTCCCAGCCGTATAATCAATAGATTTGCTGAATTGAATTTTAGCTTGAATAACATCAGACTTAATGTCTAATTGATCCAATACGTTTTTAACAGCCTCGACGTTCTGCATCGCGTCATCAGCGAAGAATATATTGTTATATCCTTCTGAGTATTTTTCTAGTATCCACTCAGCTTTTGCTTCTCCAGTACTATTACCTAATCCAGTAATGTTCTCCAATGGTATATTTAAACCTTGAGACGCTAAAAATTGTTGTATTGGAATAGCAGCGGCTTGTGGCCTAGCTGTTAGCACATACGTGTCTTTTGTTCCAAACTTCTTAGCTCTTTCCATAGCTGTATTAAACATAGGCCCTTGAGCTCCCTCTGTAACTACATCAAACTCTGTGAAATCAAACTCACCACCTTGTTCTAATACCTCAGTTCCTTGCGTGGCAAATTGTTCAGCATCTAATCTAACTTTTTTATACCCACTAACGAAGTCATTCATTTTATTAGTAAGACTTGTTGGCATAGCGTCTTCCTGAGTTAAATTATCAGTTTTAACTTCCATGAATCTCTCACCGAACATTTCTTTAAAACCATCTTTATTACCCTGTACAGCTTCATGATTTTTAGTAACGATCTTATCTGTTAAAGATCTTTCTTTTCTAGCTTTATTACGTTCTAAGGCTGTTTCTAAGGAGGTTTCTACAAAAACCATACTTACATCATATCCTTTAGCCTTAAACTCGTTCACAAGTCCTGTCATGGCTTTTATCGATCCACCAGTACCATCAACGACAACTCCATTACCATTACCTTGATACTGCATCATTTTACCTTTAGATATCTGTCTTGACTGGTGTTGTAGTTTACCTAACTCACTTAACTGCTCTCTAGTAAGGTCGTTCATATTAGCTGGTAAGCCAGAGTTCTTCTTTAACCATTCTAGCGATATATCAGAGTTAACTATTTTAAACCCTTGTTTTTCCAATCCTAACTTACTCACTACGTTGGACTTACCACTTCCAGCTCCTCCAGCTAAGAATATAACTTTTCTCCCAGGTTGTGGCGTTCCATCCGGATTAGGTATTGTAGCTCTAACCCCAGACTTAGTAGTCGCCAAGGTGTCATCAAAATCCCAAGCACTCATTCCTCTTGATGGAGTGTTATGGTTAATTACCCGAGCGCTATTAATAGCTTTACTAAAATTAACTGCTTTTTTAATTTCTGAAGATGGCGCGACTTTAGAAAACGCTATAGCGTATTTATTGATCCTTTCGCTAGCTACTTTTTGAGTTATATCACCGTTGAAAATTTGAAATAATAACTCTTGTTGTTTTGATATTACTTCATCGTGGTTATATAAAGACTCGTCTACGCCAACTCCATATTCCTGCGCTACTGTGTTTCCATTAGCTAGTATTAAAACATTTGGATTAATACCACCCTGATTGTCGTTAACATCAGGATTAAAATATCTAATCCACACTGGTTTACCTTCTACTAATATTTGTTTAGTATAGATACCAGCGTTGTTTTTATAGTTAAACTCGCCAGCTGGATCTTGAAGTAAATTATCAAATCTTAATGGTAATGACCCTTGAAAATAAGCTTGCATAGCTATATCGATATACTTATCAAAAGTACCATCAATCATTCTATTTAATATAAACTTACCAAAATCACTAGCAGCTTGCGTGTGTTCTTCTCTGTTAGTTTCGTTTAACGTGTTAATAAACTCTAACGCAGATCCCTTTCTCATAAAGTGACTCATTTGAGAACTTGTAGAAGATAGTAAAGCTGTTACATAAGGTATATTGGCTTTGTCTTCTTTTATCATTTGATTAAGAACGTTTAATATCTTTTTAAAACCTATAGCTCTCTGTAATTTACCATCAATATCTTCTAGATTCTTTTTATTTTGAGTTGGTTTAGTTAAGGCCTTGCTTATATCCGCGTCGTCTTTACCAAAGACATGCCCTTCAGGAAACATAGCTTTAGTTTCTTCAAGGGTTGAATTTAACAACTGTGTTCTTGGCACTGTTAATCTATTGCCTTCGCTATCGTAAGCATACCCAACGAACTCTAGTTTATCTTTTCCTTTTCCTCTTTCAGTATCAAAAGCCCCATCAAAGGTTCCAGAAGCATAGAAAAATGCTTTAGGCAAACGTTTAGATAACTTGTTTATTACCCACTCTCGCATCAAAGTGTTGTGTCCGTAATTACGCATATCTAAATAGATTTGCCTGCTTTTTTTGACTATTTTTCTCCAATCATGCTGTTCTAGTATCTCTGCGTTTGAAAGCTGTTCAACAGGTATACTTTCACTGAACATGATTCTATTCTTTTCGTCCGTTACACCTTTGCTAAAAGCTATTTTACTTTGAGCTCCTGTTATATTAGCTGTTTGTTGTTTTATAGCTTGTATTACTTTTTCTGACTTACCTTCTTTAATAGCTTTGTTAAGCTTAGCTTCTAAATTTCTTTGAGCGGCAGATAATGATACGTTCATAGAGAGTACTTTAGCAACTCCCTTTTGTAATTGACCAATATCTCTACTATATTCGTTTTCCTCAAGCTTAGGTGTTATACCTATGTCTCTTTTAAACTTCTCTATAGTTTCTGGTGTAGGATTTATAAACTCTTGTTTTAATTTTACAACATTTGTTTGCGATTTCAAGCCTTTACTTCTACCTTTGGGAGACGTGATAGATTCTGCTCTAACTTCTGGGTCTTTACTAAGAGACCTTGGGTCGATATAATCTTCGTAGAAATAACTCATTGGTAAACCCTTTAAACCTATAGCTACGCCATAAGCGTTTCTTGATATGTCTAAATTTTCTCCTCTTAAGTTTATATCACCAGTTCTTTCAACAACGTTATATAGAGGTAGTGTTTTAATGAACTTTTCAGAAAACTGAGGTGCGTTAAAAACTCTTTGTATGCTCTGAGCTTCCGCAGGCACAGGCATGCCTTCTTCGTACCTTGTGACAGCCGTTAAATTAGCTCCACCTTCTACAATTTTTTTACCAGGAATATTAAATATAAGCCCACCAACTTCACCAGCATGCTTAGATATTATTTCTTTGTGGCCATCTCCTTTTACTGGTTTAACTTTAGATTTTATCTTATCAGAAACTCTATCTACCATAGGAAGTTTAAGTAGGTCTATTTTACTCCTCTCTTGTTCATTGCTAGTTTCCTGTTTTACATCATCATCACTAGCTATTTGTGATATTTTTCTAGCAGTTCCTTCTGTATCAGCAGATATAGTTTCAATTTCTTCCTTGTGATCATTCATTACATCTCCTCTAGCGTGATATAAATTTGAATTTGTATAATTACCGCTACCACCAATTAGCCAACCAAACAAACTACCGTTAGCCATAGATGGATCAAAACCTCCCTTTGGATTTCCGTTTTCGTCAAGAACTCTTTCTCTTCTAGCAACGCCCTTTTCATCTAAAATAGGGTTTCCATCAGCGTCTTTTAACACTCTTGTCTGCCCCTCGTATCTTCTTTGGAGTTTTACTTTTACTTTCTCTACAAACTCATCTAACTCTGCGTATTGTATACCAGTTTCTCCTCCTATACCTTCTTTTATTAAAGACTCTAACTGAGGATTAGTTAATATCTCTGCTAGGCCCTCCCAATACTCAGGACTATTTTGAAAGTCTTTTTTATTATCCCAACGTTTGCTACCATCTTCATTTTGAGTTAGGTTGTCAAAGTTGTTTTTGAGATCTGGATTTTTAGAAAATTGAAATTTTAAAGACTTAGAAAAACCAGGTCCATATCTAACTTCTTTTTCTCTTGCTTCTTTTCTTTTTAATAAATCTCCTTTAGCGCCATGTTTTATCATCTTGCTAAAAGCAGGATTCTTTTTTCTACTCTTAAAGAACTTATTATAATCTCTTAAAAAGTTTATTACATCCTCACCTGTGTTAAACTCTATATCAGCTCTACCATATTTCTGGTTAAACCTTCTCATCATATCACTAACCTTACCTTTGAAACCATTAGAGAATTTTACATCTCCTCTAACCATAGCTTCTGCCATTAAAGTTAAATATTCTTCCCATACTTGGTCTGACTCGCTATACCCTCTTATACGTTGGTTAAACTCTCCTCCACCTTTTAATTTACCTGGATTGTCGTTAGCGAACTCCATCATAGCTTCGGCAAGAGCTCTTTGTAACTCAGGATCGTTCTTTAAGGTTTCCTTAAGCGTAGCGTGTAAAATTTCATGTTGACCAGCGTTTATAAAACCAGATTGTAACGCCCCTTGTTTATTTATAATTATACTTACTCTACCGCTCGCGTCAGCAGGTGTAATAAAAGCATTTTGTTTAAATCCTTGATAAGCAACGTCTCTCTCTATTTGATTAGATTTATCTACGTACTGTTCTACTAGATTGTTAACTGTACTTTCATTAGTTACACTTTTATCGGATTTTATTTCAGCGTTTAACTCTTTTATCGCGTCTTTAATTTGTTTAGTTTGCGCTAAAAAATCTAATCCACTTATCTGACCATTTCTACGTTGTTCATCTAGTTGTTTTAACTGCTGTTGTAATTGTGCTTTTTGTGTCAATTTACCAGATGGATCTATTTTATCTAATTGATCTTTAATAACAAGTAGTTCTCTTTCTTGCTCTTGTCTTTCTTCTGTGCTAGCTATATTTGCTAAATCGTTGTCTACTCTAGCTTTTTCGTTCTTTAGCTTAGATAAGTGCGGTTGTTGTTGTAAGTTTACAGCGTTGCCGTTTTCATCTTGCTCAATACCACTTATCTCTTCTTCTAGCATCGTGGACTGCTCGTTGAGATTTGTTTCTAACACCTCTGTTTGCTCTTCTCTACTATCTGTTTCGTAAATAGTGGTATTTTCTCCAATTTCTTCTTTTGCTATTTCTTCTGATCTTTCAACATCTTTACTCTGCTCGTCCATGTATCTCTCATAAGCGTTGGTAGATTCTATTTTAGTAGTTATATCTTTTATCTTCTTATTAATTTCATCAAGTTCCTTACCAGTGGCACTTGATTTTTTATTTATAAGTTTATTTTTCTCTACAATTAAATCGATGTGTTCAGTACTAGCATAACTCGGAGCATTGTTAATAGCGTCCATTTCCGCTCTACCATGTACCATTGCTGCGTCAAGTTCTTTTAGCGTTTGTTCTAGTTCTGCTATTTTGTCTGCAGGGGGATTTTTAAGATTCTTAAATCTCTGTAACTTCATATTAACGTAATCTCTATCCCCTTGTAAAAGCTGTAGAGTTTCTAGTCCCCTATATTTAAACTCAGCACGAACTCGTTTTTTAACAGCGTTAAATGTTTTAACGTTACCAACTTGTTGTATACCACCAGATAATATAAGTACACCCATAGCTAAATCAGCATGTGCTTCAGCGTCTAAAAACATAGACTCGTGTTTAGCGAAGAAACCCATTTTATTAATATCATCAAATAACAGTTCTATTGCTTCTTCCCCATATTCTTTAACTAAGTTCTTAAAAGAGTTTTTTACTATTTCTTTTCCAGCGACAATAGTTGTAGTGCCGTGTATTCCTTTTACTAAATTGGACTTAAAAGCATTAGTAGCCGCGCTACCTTGTAGAAATTTATTATCAGGCATTATAAGCTGAGACATAGCCGTCGCACTAGACATAAACGTAGCATATTGCAGAGCTTGATCATTATTTAATCCAAGGTTTTTTGCTTCGTGATAGTTGTCATAAAGAGTAAGACTATAAGTTCTTTTAGTGATATTTATCTTCATAGCCATATCATCTAACTTACCACCAGCAAACTTTGTATAAGCGTTTTTAATACCTCTGACGTTTCCTTTTCTACCAGCTTGGATTATACCCAAGGTAAACGGAAGCATATCCGCCATTGTCCTTGTTACATTTTTATAAGTCCACCCAGCCTCTGATATTCTGCCGTCTCGATCTGTATGAGCAGAAAACTTATCTTCGCTTATATAATCATAAACAACATCACTCATCACATCCCAGTTATCATATACATAAGGATTGTCTCCATATGTGTCTTTACCTATCCCAACTGCTATTTCTGGTATTATTGCGAATATTTTTAAAACTTGATCTGTTACACCCTCATTAAAAGCCCCTATAGCGTCGTACGTGGGATTATCTGCGTTTCGATTTTTCCATTCTTTGTATCTTCTAACAGATTCGTAAGAATCCTTAAAAACACCCTCAACAGCGTCATACCCTATTTCGTTATGAATCTCTTTAAACTCATTTTGTAGTTTATTACCTTCTTTGTTTAAAATATCCGCTTGTGGGTTTAGATTATTTTGTCTTGTTTGTAGATCAATACTACTGTTAACAAGTTGTTTGTATTCATCGGATTCTAAAATAGCTTCAAATTCTCCGTTATCGATATTGTATTGAGTTACAAGCTTTTCTCTTTCAGATAATAAGCTTTGATAGTCATCGTAAATACTATTATACAGGTTTCTAGCATCTTCATCTGTTTGAGCTAACTCTTCGAGTTCTTTCGCATCCTTTACTAGATTGTTTATCTTTTCATCTATAGTTTTTACCTTGTCTATACTAGTTGTTATCTTTTCTTTTATAGGGTTTATTTTTTCCGTAAGAGAGGTCTTTGCATCATCAAAAACCTCCATATCGTTTTGAAACTCAAGTTGTTGTTTTTCAAAATTATCTTTTTTCTTGTTAAATTGATCAATCTCTACTTGCTTTTTGACATAATAATTATCTAAAACGATTGCTTTTGCTTCTTTTAAAAGCTGCTCTTTCTCAAAAATAGTCCCTTGTCCCATACCCAGTTTCGAAACAAGTTTTGGGTTTTTTGTTTTTAACAAGTTAACTAAAACCGCTTGTAAGTCTTCGTTGCTTATATCAATTCTCTCATCAGTGTCCTGAAGCCCATCTAAGCCCTGCCAAAAAGAAGCGTCTTTCTTATCTATCTCTAATTGCTCAATTACAGCGTCTGCTGCGGTAAACAAATTTCTATCTTCTTGGGTGAGATTTCTACCGTAATACAATTCCCACTCGTCGGCATCTAACCCGTAATGTAAATCTCTTCTTGTTTCAAGCTCTAGTTCCGTTATAAACTCTTCCCCTGTATATTTCTCGTTAGCATATTTTTCAGTGTAAATATTATTTCTAATAACGTAATCCTTAACATTTATTAAATCTGTAGAATACCCTTCTTGTTTTAAAAATTCTTTTTTATCTTCTTCTGATGTTTTTTCGTTGTAAGACGGAAGAAGCGTCTCCGCGTTAGATATTTTAGTTTTAATGTCTTTTATCGAACTATATGTAACACCTATAGAGTTATTGTATTCTTCGTTAAGTTTATTCGCTGCTTTAATATTTTTCGCAATAATATTTTCTTCGTGGTCATAAACTTTTGATTGTTTACCGTATTCTTTAACGAAGTTTTCTATTTTATTAAATATTTTCCTACCTGAGTTCGTTCTACCCTTGACGCTAAATGGACCTGGCGCGTCTTCTATGTAATTCGTGTTAAGATTTATTAATAAGTCTTCGCCATTAGGACCTATTAATTTTACATAGTCACCAAGTCGCATGGGCTGCGTAACATCAATACCATATGGCTTAAGTTCTTCTCTAAGTAAGTTTAACATTTCGTCTTCGTCAAGCCCTGAGGTTACCCCTCCTCTACTACCCTTGACATAAAACTCATCAAAAAGGTTGGTTATAGTTTCCTCTAAGTCATCTAGAGGTTTATAATGCTCTACTTTAGCGTCGTCATTCAGTTTTAAATAAAAGTTAGGGTCAAGATCTTTTAATTCTTTCGATGTTATGAATTCAATTTGTCCGTCATCTTTTATTCTAATTAACTTTGGTAAAACCTTACCATCCTTATCTTCTATTCTATATATATTACTATTTTCACTTTTAAAAATATCCAAAAGATGAGGCGATGTGTTCATTTCCTCTGAAATTCTAGTAACAACATCTGTACCAAATTTCCCATACATGTTCTCAATGATTCGAAGCTCCTCTGATATTGGTTGGTCTTCGTTTAATCGAGTTTGATATCTTCTAATTATATTTAACTCATCGTCAGAGTACTCTCCAGAATCAACAAAAGGTTGCATTACTACATCAACTTCTTTGTCTATAATTTTTTTTACTTCTTTTTTTGCAGCGGGCTCTCTAGATGAAAGATCTCCTACTTGCTCTTCTCTATCCTCCCAGGAAAGCGGTTTTTCTACTTTCAATGGAGGAGTTACCTCGGGTGATTTCTCTTTAAGGAATTCTGGTGTAAAATCTATAGTTGGTGGTTCCTCTTTATTTACTTCGACTACTTCTTCTTTTTTGGGCTGTGTCTTTTTTATGTAAAATCCTTGACCGTCAGATTCATATAAATGAAAATTATCTTCTGTCAAAGCAATAGTTTTAACCCTAGGGTGACTATCAGACAACATATGGTCATCCATAGTAGATCCGTAACCTAAGTTAATGTATTTCTCGTCTTGCTTTAAAGGACTAGATTTTATCATATTAAATTTTATTGTTTAGGTTCTATTCTAGACATTAATTCCTTAGCTTTAACGTCGTCATCTACCGTTTCCTCTGCTGAAGTTTCATTAGACTTGACGTTAAAAGCATCTCTTATTCTAGTAGAATAATATTTATGTAGTCTAGTGTCAAACTCAGGATTGAAAGATGTTGGATGTAACATTTCATCTGATATCTCTCCAGATTGTATTTTATCTTGATTTTCCATTATATAATCCTGTAAGAAATATCTACCTCCAACCTTATCAGAAACAAATGACTTCCAAGCATCGTTAGTAGTAAGAATGTTATCAACAGCCCAATCAACATCAAAGTCTAACGGTTGTCCCACCGTATTTGACTGCTTGACCGCGTCTTGCTGCATTTTCATATATTCATTTTCTTCAGTTCCTCTAACTACCCAGTCTTGGGTTATATCTTGTATTCTTTTAGTCACTGGAGTCTTACCATCCGGGCCCATCACACTTAATAGAGGTTGTAATTGATTGTCAAATCCTATTTGTCCCTTCTCTAAAAAGAATGGAATATCAAACTCGTTTATATTAGTCCAGTTAGAAAATAGTTTTTTACCTCCAGTCCCTCCACCGTAATATGTAGCGAATTGCTTTTTTATTTCTTTTAGGTTATCTAAAGACTTAGCTATATTTTTAATAACTCCAGAATAGCTACTAGCAGCATCCTTGTCTCCTACAACCATGGATTCATCATACTTCTTCATTAAACCAGTCACCATTTGGTTAATGACTTGTTGGTTTTGCTTCCCATGGATCTCAGACGATTTAGCGTCTTTACCATAAGGCATGTTCTCAAAATATTTCCTTGCTTCTTTATCTGACATATTCTATAATTTATTCTTGACCTATTCCTCTACCTGCTAATCCAGTAAGCCAATCGCTCCCCATACCAACACCAGCCTTTAAAGCGCCTGTAGCGAATTGATCTATTTGATTATTCATGTTGTCTATAGCTTGGTTAGCGGCATCTTGTCTTTGTCCAGCAATATCTAACATCTTGGTTTGCTTGTCCATATCATACTGTTCTACCATTCTTGCTCCTTCTCTTTCTAATAAGTCTCTCTTTTGTTCTCCTTCTACCTTCAATTGTTGTAATCTGGAGGATTCAGTTGTTGCTTTTTGTTGATTAGCTTGCTCTTGAGCCCCAATAGAGATAGAAGCTTGTTGCGCTTGTTTAACACCTTGATTAGCTAGTACTTGCGCTAATCCAGCTACGCCACTACCACCAGCGGCTCCTTGCATATTAGTCATTATGTTGGCCATAGCTTGTTGCGATTGTTCTTTCTCAAATTCAGCTTGCTTTAAGTTTACAGTTTGATCTTCGTAAACGTTCTCTAAGTTTTCATAAGGATTTTTAACACCAGCGTAGGGATTTTTCATTTTAGTATTTTCCCAATCCTCCATTTGGTTCCCAAAATCTTCTTGAGCTGCGTATTGCTCTTGTCTAAGAGCTGCTCCGCCCCATAGCGCGGTAATGAATTTTGCTGGAGATGCTTTTTTATTTTTTTTATATGCCATAATTATATTGTTTTATTTATTATTACAGTTTTTATGTATTATTTACTACTAGGAGTTATCCCGGAGGCTATAGAGAACATTTCAGCTTTTTCAGTTGAATTGTTTTTAATATATACCTCTGCGTAATAACCAACTAATCCAGATAGATTTATAGAACTATCTTTAGCGAACATGATAAAATCGCTTGGACTTATATCGTTAGCACTGATATTTCCAACGCTCTCATCTACGTCTATTGAAGTTGCTGTTATTCCCTCTATTGATCCAATTAAAGTTGGCGTAGTTGTTGATTGCTCAAAACCACCAGATAAAGATGGCGTTACGAAATAAGCTAAATCACCTATTTGTAAAGAATCATTATTTATATCACCTGTAAAGTTTATTGTTATCATGATGCTATTCCTGTTGTTAATATTTTATTAGTATCTACGTATATATTTTGATCATCTTCTGGATATTTGTTTATGGATATTGTTCCACTCAAATAAATCTTATTACTACAACCGTCTATATATATTTTTGTTTTTGTTCTAACAGGTCTCTCAGAACCAGCTTTTATTCTAGCGTATTGAACAGCAATAGCACCGCCTGTGATACCACCGCCATTAGCGCCAGAATCAACTGTCACTACCGTAGCGGCCCCAGCGTCTAAACTTTTTTCCAATCCTCTCATTCTAACCGTTGCTCCTTTACCTATACCTAACGTTCCATTTACATTAAATGGCGTGGTTGATGAAACGTTTGAAGTTAGTTCATTGTCAATACTAGTTGTAAGTTGTGCAAGTCTCACGGTTGGGTTTGTTAATTTTAATCCAATACCAATAGCATCTTGAATAAGCTCTGGTCCATAGGCTCTAAACAAGATAACGTGATTCTTACTCCAAGTTTCAGCGCCATCTAAAGTAACTGTTTTTGTGTCCGTATTAATAGCGGTTATAGCCCTTAAGTCAGACTGATAAACAGTGTTAACATAGGATACTTGCATACCAACATACAAGCCATCGACACTATCTAGTAATAAAGTCGTAGAAGCTGTACCATTATCTTGAGCCACATAGTTACCGGTTTGCCAATATAGTGCTCCAGAATCCCACGTTCCGTTATTTTTATCTTTATCATTGTTAGTAGTTGTTATAAAAAACCCATAATCCTCAACCGCTTCTGTTACATTTATTTGTAAATCCCTCATAACAACCGTTGGTCTACCACTATTTTTAAACCGATTTGTTATAGATCCAGTAGAATTTCCTATAGCTGTGCTTGTTAAAAGTCCAGTTCCAAGAGCTGCGAACGTTATTGTAGCGTTACCTTTTTGAGTTACTGTTGTAGCGTATCGTATTCCATTACCTATAGATAACCTTGTGTCATAATGCGGTTCAGCCATAATTATTATAGTGTATGTGTCTCCACTAGCGGCGGCTGGAATAGCTAAACTAAAAGTTCCTGGTGATTGATTTTTTAGTCTACTTTGAGAAGTTGTAGCGGCTTCAAATATTCTAGTTGTAAAATCATAAAACCTACTATCTGAAGATCTAGTAACTTGAACACTAAAAATAGCGTCGCTATCTCCAATAACTCTCACTGGTAGATTAGTAGCTCCAGTTTTTAATCTTGTGTTATTTATATTTACCGCTGTAATTAGTGCCATATTAATCTATTGTTTCTACTATTCCTAATCCTTGGAAATTAAAGGCTGCTGTATCTATCTCACCTGGTTTTCCTTTGATGTAATTAAACCA
>Ga0098059_1001466_pt1 | contig 11885 bp, 6 predicted proteins | sample 20_taG_FD_92580 | JGI IMG/M metagenome (GOLD analysis project Ga0098059, IMG submission 92580) | Marine viral communities from the Subarctic Pacific Ocean - 20_ETSP_OMZ_AT15318 metaG | ecosystem: Environmental > Aquatic > Marine > Oceanic | place: Subarctic Pacific Ocean | collected 2015-01-19
ACATTGCTCCAGATGTATTTCAAATTACTCAACAAACTACAAGCGGTTATCCGTATGCTTCTGGTTTAATTGAAAAAAGTAGAGTAAAAAAAGTTACTCACACTAAACATTTAGTTAGTGCAAAAGCAACTACTGGAAACAAAACTATTAATAACGGCTCAGCATTAAATAATGCTACTTGGGGCGTTAAAATTGTAAAATTATCTGGTTACAGTGATTATGCAGAATTCTTAAATCCAACAGGATCTTATGATGACAGAGCTGGAGCAGTTAGAAGTTATGAGTATGTATCTGATGCTTCTGGTCATGTAGATGAAATAGCAGCTGGTTTAGTAGCTGCAATTAATGCAGATACTGGAGCTTGTGTAACAGCAGTTAATGCTACTGGTGCACAAATTCAAATTACAGCTAAAGATAATGGTACTGGGTTCAAAGTAATTGATACTAGTACTACAACTATGACGTATGCGTCTGGTACTTTAGTAGGTGAATTTGGATTTACTGAAGGTGTAGGTAATGGATTTCAAGCAGTTGAAGCTGAGAAAAAATCTTTACACCACAGAGGTGCTCATCACAATAGACTTTGGTTACCTGATACAGTTGAACAGTTTGCAGATGCAGCTAAAACTTATGACATTTTCACAATTGAATGTGACGGTGGAGTAAGACAAGATGCTACAAATGCAAAAGACGATTTAACTATTGATATTTGGGTTCCATCAGGATATACAGATGGTGGAGGTGTTATGGACGATTTCTGGGGTCCAGCAACTTCAACTGCATCAGCAGGAGTTACTACTGTATTATATCAAAAGTAGTATTTAAATTAATGTAAAAATTAGGGGTGAAAGTCCCCTAGTTTTTATATTTTTGTAACATTTAAAAAAACTTAAAAATTATGGCTTTAACAGCAACTATATCACCAGATTGTAAAACTCTAATAATAGCAGGAGGGTCAGCATATGCAAATGCAGACGTAGATATTTATTGGAACGATGTATCTATAACATCTATACCAAGAGACGCTAATTCACCTTATAATCCTATTCTTAATCTTACAGCGGCAGGAGACTTATATTTATCTTTAAGTAATTTCGTAGATAGTGCTGGAACATCTGCTACAACATACACTTCTTTTAATGGAATATTTAAGATCGTAGTTACAACTTCTTCTGGAGTAGAAGAGTTAGGCGTGGTAGGTATGTGTAATATTAACTGTTGCTTAGCCGCAAAAACAAAAGACTTATTGAAATGTAAATGCGTAGAATGTAAAGAGTGCGCAACTATACTTTCAGATATAGCAAAAATATATCTCCTATTAAATGGAGCTAAAACTAACGTAGCGGGCTGTGTTCAAACTACAACATTATATGAAAAATCCATAGATGAATATCTTAAAGCTGTAGAAATGTGTGGTGTAGAAAATTGTAACTGTAACTGTTAAATAAAATAAATTATGTCTTCATCTTCAACTTCTGGTTGGTCTCCTTCAATCCCTCCTTCACATACTAGTGGAGCTTCACATTTCGATGCAGAATTTGAGGGTTTACGTTTCGCTCTAGTAAAACTTGATAATTTTTCGTTACACGTACATAAACCTAAATGGACTTGTAATTTGGATGATAATGCAGATGCTTATAAAAGATGGGCGACGGCAGGCAGTTTTCATGGGGCTTGGAATCCTAACATTGGGTTTGGAGTGTGGGAGAGTGGCTTCGAATCTAATCTTTTACTCTCAGCTAGTCCGCCAAGGGGATGTGTTAAAAGTCAGACTAATACAGTTGGAATCTCCGGTGTTGGGGGTCGTTCTTGTCTTCCTGTTATAAGTGGACTTGCTGGAGGGCAATGTTGTGAGCCTCTTACTGGATATACAACTATGGTTAATTGTGAGAATGCTTATGAGCCAGGATATGATATACAAGCTCATATTACTGAAAATGGAAGTTGTGGGGTAGGTAACTTTAATGACACAGGAAACGTTTGTACTGAGTCTAGTCTTAACATGATGGAAAATTACAGTTGTTTTTGTTGGGCATGTCGAAGACATAAAAATGCAGATGCAGGGTGTCCTGAAACTCATTGGTGGAATATAATTAACTATAGTACCAGTGCTGCGGAGAATATACATGGGGTAGATCCAGGAGAGGGAATTTATAATTGGGGTGGCGTAGTGTCTAGTACATATGCAAATCATGAAGGAAAAGGAGCCTATAATGATACTAAATGGTATGAATATGTAGGATATTCATATTGGGGAAGTGTAGATGGAATTGGGGATGATGAGCATAATGATAGTTATTATGGTGTAGGAATGACTATGCGAGATATTACTGAAGATAGTAGTTATTTACTTACAAAGTATCCAACTGGACCTAATGATCCTGACGATACTTGGGATGGCAGCGATGGTATAGGTAATATTATATTTACTAGAGAGGGTAATACTAATTCGGCGGAGGACAATCTGATTACTGATAATATGTCTTATTATGCTATTATACTTATTCCAACCGTTCCTAATCACACTCTTACTAACAATCTAGCAAATGACTATAAGTTTGTACTGCATCATGATGCTAGAAGTTTGGCGTATCAAAAATTGCTTGGAAATAGATGGCCATCATCTTGGGGAGCAACTGCACATGGAAGTGCTAGTTCTGAGTATTCGATTATAGATTCCCACTTTACTGATAATGGACATTGTACATCTAATGATGGTAAAAATGGTTGGTATATAGCTGAATCTAATACCGGAATGGTGCATGGTCGTAACTTTTCAGCGTCTCCATCTAATGAAGATAACTATAATAGAATGTTTGGAGGTATAATGGACGGAGAGTTTATTACACTAGGAAGTGATTGGTGGGAGGACAATGGTACAAATAACAATAGCCCTTTTTATAATCCATGGGGTATAGAAATTTTAAGTGAACTTCAAAAACATATGATTGTAGAATCCTGTTTCAATAGACTTGATTCTGTTTTGGTTCCAAACGGTAGGTATGCTAAATCATCTTGTGTATTAGTTACTAAAACTCCTGCATGTGCTCCGCATTGGGAATACTTTCATCAGAATTTAAAACTAGGAATTGCTGGGGATTCTAATATAGATGGAATAGAGTTGATAGCAGATAATCCATATTTTAATTTACACGTAACACATAATGCAACAGGTAAAACAATTGTATTTAAAGATGTAGCAACAGGATTGCAAGATAGTAAATATGGGCAGGAGCAAACTCCTCCTGAGGATCCTATGGGGATGTATACTGCAGGTTTAACTATAGATTGGAGTAGCCATCAAAATGTACCTATAAAAGGAGGTTTAAATGGTATGACGATTGCTGCTGAATTAGTAGAGGACTGGGAACAATATGTATTTAGCGAAGGCTCTTTTAATTGGGACGATATCAAAGTTCAAACCTTAAGAACTGTAGGATGGGATGCTCGTATTAAAGAGACAGACGGTGACGGTAATACTGGAGGTATGGGCCCCCTCACTAGTAGTACTGGTGTATGGACTCATGGGACAGATTCTAATTTAAGTAGTTCTGGTGATAGGAGAGGAGCGTTTTATGAATTTGATGCTAGAGTATATTTAAAACCATCAGTTTCACATGGCTTCATACCTAGAAGAATAACTCATATATATGGAGATGCAACAGGTGTATCAGGTAATACCGGAGCTCTTGATAAAGTCCTTAATAGATATCCTGTAGGAGCTTATGGAGGACATACAAATTCCCCTACTTCTAATAATTATAAATCAAGTGGTTCTGACACCGGTAATAGATCAAATGGGTGGGATGACCATTTATATGGAATGATGTATATAGGTTTGCAAGAGGCGCAACTTACTAGCTCATCAATATTTAAAAGGATGGCATTGATCAATCATCCAGAACCTTTCTGTAAGCCTACTAATATATTTAAATATTCTCCTGGTAATCCTGATCTTGCTAATATGAGAATGATAGATCACTTTGATGGTTCTAGAATATGGCCAGACTATAATAATACTGAAATTAGATTTAAAGATTATACTGGTATAAGACCTTATAAGACACATTCAAATACTGCTGCACATAATAACTGGGCTATTTGTACGGGAAATGGAATGGTATATAATTCAAATCCTTTACCATACCCAGGAAATATGTCAATAAGCGTAACTGCTACTGATGCACAATGTTCTACGGGAGAGGGATTTGTAAATGTAACAGTAAATAATGGTGGAGCTGGTATGACTGTAATTATTGATAATATAAAGATTATTGGTGGTAATATTGCTCCGAGTCAGCTATGTCCCCCAACATCTGGCGGAGGCTGGACTCCTACTGTTACTTCTATTTCATCACCCACAATTTATAATTTTGCTTGTATTCCACAAGGAAATGGTACTGTAGTTGTTACAGACAATGCAGGCCAAACTTATACTGCAGCTTTTACAATATCTTATAATGATACTGTTTCTTACAGCGTAGAAGATGTTGTTATTAGTACTACACCGACTTGTGCAAATCCAGGAGAATTAACGGTTGAATTTGATGCATCAAATATATCTAACGGTAGCCTTATTAATAATGGAAGAGTACAATGGACTTTATGGAGATGGGAAACGATCGCTCCTTTAACCTTCGGCTGGGTTACATATAGTGGATCTGATTGGACTGGAAATCCTTTTGGTAATGCTAATGCTTATGGGCCTGGTACAGGTGTGGCTCCTGTTTGTGCTAATATTAATGCATCTGGAGCTAGCTGTACTGGTTCAAAGTTTTTAATACCAAATGTAAGTGATGGACAGTATAGAGTATCTCTTCACCATAATTTTTCTGTTACAGATGCAACGATACCTTATACTTTCCCATCAGGAGTAACATTCCTTGATGATGATTGTAATAGTTATCAAGATATAACAGTATCATCAGGAACTATTAGTTTTTTAGTAACTGATAAGAAAGGTGTTACGTGTAATACTGCAGACCGTGAAATAGAACCTCCATGTTGTCTTACCGCAAATTGCGAGGGTGAAACTTACCAACCAGCAGGACCTGGAACTCCATCGACTGGTTATATAGAGTCAAATCAAAATCTTACACCTACTAATATAGGATTTTTTACTATAGAAGTATTGAATGCTGTACTTCCTGTAAAATGGGAAACAGATTCTCCTTCAGGAGTTACTACTAATTCAGGTTGGGTAAACATTACAGATTGGGATTCTGAATGTGGTAACTCTAATTCTATACCTAATTGGTTTTCTGCGGCTGAGCCAGGAACGCATATTATTTCTATTATAGATGATAATGGATGTACAGCGTCTACTAATATAACTATACCTGAGCCTACTGCACTCGCTATAACTACAAATCCTACCGCTGTAGCCGCCACTTGTTCAGGAGGTCTTGGTAGTATTAGTGGTATGGTCGTTGAAGATGATAATTCATCATACAGCTACGATAACTCATGTAGTTCAGGTGCTACACTTCAATATGCAGTATCTACAGCAAATGCTGAAGTATGGAACTCAACTCTGAACAAGTGGGAACTTCCTTCTATTGCAGCTACATGGCAAAACAGTTCTACATTTAGTATTGGTCCTGGAACATATTATGTATGGGCAAAAAATCAGTGTGGGTGCTCTATAGTTTCAGGAGCAGTTACTGTGGGAGGTAGCAATAGTTTAACAAGTACTATAGCTGTTACCAATCCAGGGTGTAGTGGAGGTACAGCATCTATTGCGGTATCAGCGTCAGGAGGGTCAGGTTCAGGATATACTTACTCATGGAGCACAGTTACTCCTAATATTGATCCATTATTCCCTACTACTACACCTACAGGCAGTTCATTTACTCAAGTTGCTCCAGGAGGATCTTATGATTATGAGTGTATAGTAGGAGATTCTAATGGATGTACACAAACTCTTACAGCTTCTACTGTTGCAGGAGATCCACTAACTCTAACATATGTAGTATCTGGATTAAGTTGTGCAGGTGGAAGTAACGCTTCAATTAATATAACGGCAACTGGAGGAACAGCACCTTATTCTTATTCGTGGACAGGTCCAGGTGTATCTGGATCAGCAGAAGATCAAACTGGTTTAGGAGCAGGAACTTATGCAGTAACTGTAACAGATAGTACAGGTACTCCATGTACTACTTCTCAATCGTGGGTAATAGCAGCTACAGGAGGGGCAGAAGAATGGATAGACATTAATCAATATGCTTGGTCTGGTTATAACACTCCTTATGGAGACTCTATTACGCAATCAACAGCTAATGATAATACATATGGAAAGTATGGAGGACCTACATGTCCAGGAAATAGTGACGGAACAATAAGATTAATGCTTGATGATGATGCCCCAGTAGTAGGAGCATCTTTCCCATTTCAAGTGTGGTTAAGTAATGATGGAGGAGCAAATTATTATAGAGCAACAAATAATGGAGGAACTAATTTAGAAATTACAACTGCAGAGTTAGTTACCCCAAGTACAGGTATACAAGCTGGGACAGGAGTAGTTTATGATCCACAAACAGCTGTAGATGGAGTTGATTATTTTGAAATAACTGGAAATTCAGATAAATGGAATCCAGGAGGTGGAGCAGTAGTTCTGCCATTTACTGAGAATAGTACTTGGCATGTTAAATTAATAGAAGTTGGAGCTTCACCATGTACATTTGAATTTAGTACTACAATACTACCTTCAGATTATAGAAATGTATATAATCAACCAGTTATTACACATCCAACATGTTGTGGATGTAGTTCATACGGAGCTTCTAATGCCACTAATGTATGTAACGGAGCTATAGATAATTCACCTATTAGAGGAACATATGAAAATCATGTAGGAGATGTTGCATATACATATCTATGGACATATGCTACTTTACCTTCTACTTGTACTGTTCCAGGTCATAATAATTCAAATACACAATGGGCTAATTTAACTACACAAGATATATCAGCTGAATGGCCAGGTATTTATACTATAGTAACAACTGATAGTTGCTCAGGAACTGATACAGATATTTTAACAGTAAATGATCCTGTAATATATATAGATGATATTACTTGGGTGCCACCTCAATGTATAAGTTGTTGTACAGGAACTCTTACTATTACAGCACACGGAGGTGATGGAGCCTTAGAAGTATCACTAGATAATGGGGATTCATTTACGGCTATTACTAGCCCACATACATTTACAAATATGTGTGGAGGTATCAATAGTATTTGGGTTAAAGATTCTTCATCATGCGCAGTAGAATATTCTGCAGACCCAGATGATTTGATTATATTATCAGATTATAGCGATAATTGTTTTGCAAATGCAAACACTTCAAGTATAATAAGTACTTCAGGAAGTTGGATACCTACATCGAATAGTAATATTGTAGACGGATCAGTTGCTACAGTGAACGCATTTACAGACTCGTCTTCAACTAAAATAGAATTAATACCTGTGTCTGATTTTTCAAAGGCACAAGCGTGTGTTACTTCACATAATATAATACCAGGAGATACTAATGGAGAGATAACACTTTCAATAACAGGTGGTACTGCTCCATATGAAATTGCTATTGTTGTTCAAGCTGGACCTTTTTATACCCCTGCAACTGGTATGACTCCTTGTTGGGGGATTGGACCTTTAACAACTACTGATCCGTGCACAATGACCAATGATCTAATAAGTACTCATGGTCCAGGATTAGACGGAGGAACAGTTATGGAGTATGAGCAAAATTATGTTACTGGAGCAGCTAAATCTGCAGTATCTTCATCAGGACCTATTATTACAAATTTAACAGAGTTAAAATTTACTAATGTTAGTGTTTCTACAGATTTAGGATATGGAGCTCTTGGTGCGGAATATATATTCTACGTTAGAGACGCTAATGGGTGTTATCAAACATCACATGTAGGATTAGATAATGGTATATTTGGAATTATATCTATATACGGAGCAATAAATTGTGATTGTATTTGTCCTATTGGATATACTTATAATGAGACTACAGAAGAATGTGATAGTAGTGTGGCGTCGCCATCAGTAAGTAATGGAACTCTTGGATATTGGACTAGATCTGTGAGTTTATATACCAGTGGAATTCTACCTGCAGCATGGCAAGACGGAGGATGTGCGTTATATGGAGTATACAATACAGGTACAAGTCAAGTTGATTATGCTCAAAGTATAACTGTTGATACAACTGACTTGCCATTTACCAAAGATATAGTTACTAGTGCTATTACAGGTCCTAATCATCTTTATAAATCTGTAAGTACAACAAGTCAAATAGGTACAGATTTAGCTGTCTGGAGCACAGCGAACAGTTCATCCGCGTTGAATACAAGAATAAATGATATAGCTATTTGGTTAGATCAGGCTTCTCCTGCGCCTGTACCTCCAGCTCCTGTAGGAGAATGGATAGGGTGTATAATGGAAACTAATTTTGGTGGAGATCAGTCAGCGCTTATAGCAATGGCGTCTGATGCTAAAATGAGAATGAAAGTTGATGGGGTAGTTTGGATCGATATGGTAGCAGATGAAAGTACTGTAACAACTGGACTTTCTAATTATAAATATCTTAATTTATTCCCTATAGTTCTACCAGGAGGGTTACATACTATATCTTTTGAAGTTTATAACACTATAGGGGATGCATTTATGGCATTTGAGGTTTATGCTAATGACCCCAACACTACACCAAACTTTTTAGGAGAAGCAGTACTAAATAGTTTCAGTGTTACTGATATAGAAAATTATACATTAGAAGATAATGCGAACCCACCAAATAAAATAAGTAGTATTGCTTTTGATACTAAGGAAATTCAATTAGGAGAAACTACTTATGGATATTCTTGTACAGAAGCTGGTGATGCAATAACTTACTCTAATGATGTATTATTCTGCTATCAAGATGTAAACGCTCCTTGCGAAGTTCCATTAGATTGTGGTTACTGTTTAAGTGATACTGGTGTACCTCAACCTCAATGGACTAAAAAAGGACCTTGTGAAAAAGCAACTGATGGCCATCCAACAGCTCCTACGTTATTAAATAACGTATGGGTAACAGATTACTCTGAATTATCAGACTTAGTAGAATGTCCAGGAGCTTTAGCTAATATTGCATATGCTAGATTAATGGGAGCTTTAGCTACTAAAACGTTAGATGTAAGACAAATATGGATGACTATAATGATACGACATTTATTACATAATCTTAATACTTGTATGACTCTATCTGATATTCAAGATCTCTTTACAGGGTTTTTAGATGATGTTTGTCCTACATGTGATACAGGAATCGACTTAACGCCAGCTCAAATGGAAGCTTTAACATCTATATTTACACTTAATACGAATTCAAATTTTGACTTTTAAAATATAAAATTATGCCTACAAAAGTAAACTCTTTAAGAACTAAATCAATTACAGTAGAAACAGACGCTTTAAATGAGTATCTATATAGTACAAATACGCAAACTTTACAAGATACTAAAATACCACTTTCTAATCTTTTAACATCAATATCATCTACAGGTAATGGTAGTAGTTTAGTGTCAGCCCAAACATCTTTAACTAATATAGTTATTAAAACTTTAGGGACGTCTTCTCCAACTATATTAGGTATGTCTGGAACCTCTGAAAAAATTACTTTTTCCATATTTGAATCTGGTATAGATTTATCAAAATGTAAAAATACAACTACTCCTTTTTTATCATCTGTAAATTTAGCAACTAATGTGGGTGCGACAGTATTACCTACAGCAAACGGAGGGACTAATAGAAGTTCTGCTTGGGTAATAGGTGACCTAGCTTATGCGGCAACAACTGATAGATTAGACAGTATAGCAGCAGTTGCTACAGGAAACGCCTTAATATCAGGTGGTACTGGAACAGTTCCATCTTGGGGTAAAATACCATTAACTACACATATTAGTGGAACATTACCAGTAGGTAACGGAGGAAGCGGTGCAACTAGCTTTACTTCAAAAGGTCTTTTAATAGGTAATAATACAGGAGCTGTTACAACTACAAATGCAGGTACTACTAATGGTCAGATAATAATAGGTAGTGCTTCAGGAAGTCCTGCTTTTGCTAGCCTTACTTCTTCTGACGCAACTGTTACATTTACTACTGGTTCTAATACTTTAGCGTTAGCTACAAAAATAACTACATTACAAAATGCTTCTGGAACAGCAGGATTAGTATGTGACGGTTCAGGGAATTTAATTTCTCAAGCTAATGCAACACTAACTTATAAAAGACCTGTAGTAAATGTAACTTCTGGCACATATACTCCAACAGCAGCTCAATCAGGAAGTATATTTACATTAAACTTAGCAGGAGGTATAACAATAACTTTACCAGCAGCAGCTGCAGGGTTAACTTATGAGTTTCATGTAGGGACAACTTTTACAGGAACTTTCCAAATTGATGCAGCTGGATCTGGTGCTGATACATTACAAGGTTTAATTACAATGGGACCAAGCTTAACAGGTACAGCTACTAACGCAGGAGCTACAACTATGATTGCAGGACCTGCAGCAGCTGATCATCAATATATAGCAAGTGCAGATACAAAAGGTAGAATGTTAGGAACAAGATTAAAATATACAGCAATAACTGATGCTATTTGGTTAGTAGAAGGAACAGCTGTTACAGCGGGAACCTGTGTAACACCGTTCTCATAAAAACTAGAAAAGTGTGATATGTAATACTTTTTTTATATCTTTGCAAAAATTAATTATTAATAAAAAACATTATAGACAATGGAAAAAGAAGGACAGTACGTTAAACGTGATCTAGTAAATCTTATGCAAGGTTTACTACAAGTGGAGAATTTAGAGGGAGTTAAATTTGCTCTTATTGCTTCACAAAACAAAGCATTAATATCTGAAACATTAAAAGATATTGAAGAAAAAGCAATGCCAACGCCAGAATTTAAAGTTCTAGCTGAGGAAATGCAACAATTTAATATGGAGAGTGAGCAAGATTTGATAAAAACTAAAGAAGAAGAACCAGAAAATAAAAAAATAATTGAAGAACGAAAAGCGCAAATGGCAGAAATAGATAAATTATTGGACGAATCTGTAGAAATTAAGTTAAAAAAATTATCAGAAGCTCAATTGCCAAAGAATATAAACTTAAAGCAATTAGAAGCAATTAAATTAATATTAAAATAATATGTCAGAAGAATCATTAGTTAAAGATCCGGCAGAACTATATAATGCTATTGAACAATTACTAGCGGCTCCTTATGGAATGCAGGGCGCTACTGTTATAACAACTGGAGCAGATGTACATAGTGTTCATGGGTATTGCTTAGTAGCTATCGAAGACGGAACACAGTTAGATGTGTCTAATTGTGTTGTTAACTGGACAGAAGATCTAAGTGCAAGTGCTTCGGGAGTACTAACAACAGATATAGTATTGCCAGTTGGAGTTCCTTTTTACGGGGATTTTAAACAAGTAACAATATTAGCTGGCAAGGCTATACTGTACAGGAAATAGATGAGCCCGATACATAATATAGGGTTAGGAACAATTAGGTGGGGTCCTAGTTGGGTCTCACCAAATATAAGTTCAATAGATTGTTTTTTTGAGCCTTGTAATCTTGTAGCAGCATCTCAATTAATGCCAAAAGCATCTATTGTAGATTATTGTGATACATTTGATTTAGATGGTAATGGTGATATAATGCCTGAAGTTAGCCCTATAGCTTCTGGGCATTTTGAAATAGATGCTTCAGGAGATATAATGCCCGAAGAAGCTTAAAAATAAAAAGATATGACAAAAAAATTAGTACCAAGAGTAACCACAGAAGGTGGGATAGGAACAGCCGCAAAAGTATGGGGTGATTCTTATTTTATGA
>Ga0098059_1001468_pt1 | contig 11879 bp, 9 predicted proteins | sample 20_taG_FD_92580 | JGI IMG/M metagenome (GOLD analysis project Ga0098059, IMG submission 92580) | Marine viral communities from the Subarctic Pacific Ocean - 20_ETSP_OMZ_AT15318 metaG | ecosystem: Environmental > Aquatic > Marine > Oceanic | place: Subarctic Pacific Ocean | collected 2015-01-19
CATTTTTAATGGACATGCTAGGGTTGGATAATCCAATTTAGCATAGTGTTCACTCTCTGCCTCCAACCAAGTTGCTTTTCTGTCACCACACCCACATGCACCACAGTAAAATTTTCCCTCTGTTTCACTATTTTTCAATTCCTCACATGGACTTAACTGTCCACCAATAGATTTATCACCAAAACAACTTAAAAATCTTAGTTGTTTTGTCGCTTGATCCGTCTTTCTATTTGAAAATCTTCGTGAAGCAAGAGATTTAGCATACAACTGCATTTTTGTGAAAGGATTTGTCACCTTTTTAACACTCTTTCTTTTAGTAGAAAATCTAGATTTGAATGTTTCTTTATTACAATTACAATTACAACCTTTTCTGTGAATACTCATTATTATACGATGTTAGAGTCCCCTATTTGAATTACGCCTGTAGTTGTGCCTAGTGTGGAGACAAACAACCGTTTCTTTGTTTGTCCTGTGGTTGTTGGAGCAACTGACGTGTAACCACCCATTATCATTGGATCTAAAAAGTATGCTTGACCACTAGTCAGTCCGGTAAATCCAGCGTAAAGACCGCTACCAACGATCTGAACATTATTACCCACAATACTTTTTACTATACCGATAGTTTCATTTTTGTGGAATGGTGTAGTGGTTACACCAGTCTGATTTGCTGACGACGATGTAATCCCTCCCATATCATCAACACAGACAAATTTACCTACCAACCCTGCGGTAGCTGCTGTGGCAGTAAGATTAAATACATTGTCCCCCGTGACCAGCAGATCTCCCTCGATAGTGAGTCCGTGAGGTATACTGTCGGCAATACCTAAACTTATAAATCCTGCGGTGTGACCACCAGAGGTTCCTAGTTCAGCAGAGACACCTGCAACCATGGACCCTGCGATATCAATATCATAGATCTTTAGTTTGTTTAGCTTAGATATAAGCTCATCATTTGTCTTGGTATACCAATCAAAGAATGATGTGTTTGCATTTAAGTTTTCTATCTGAAATTGGTTGTCTTCTACGCCCATTTAATTTTCCTATACCCTTGTTATGTATTTGATTGATAATCTTTTATCTGCGGTAGTTCCACTAAGTTGGAACGCAGAGTTTCCGATATGTGTGATTGTTCCGGAAGGAGTCTTTACGTCAGGATCACCCTTTGCAGTCACTGTACATTCAATTGAAGTTGTACCATTCACAACAAATACTGTTGCTGATGTGGTAAATAATTCTCTGTTCGTTGTTGATATTAAAACTTCTACCTGAGTGCCGCTTATTAGTTTTCTTGCTTGTATAATACCGATAAGTTTTCCTCTGACAAGACTCACCTGACCCGTTTTTGCACTAACTGTAGGATTGGTTGCATAAATCTTATCTCCAATAGCAGGACGTGTACCACTAAACGTGAGTAACGAATATATTAGATTTGATTTTAGATCTTTTCTGTTGGGAGGAAGATCTAGACCAAGTTCCCTATTATTTGAATTGTTTGTTGGTTCACTAATAAGTGCATAAGAATCAAACGATGTTGGTGTGTCTCCAGTGTACGTTCCCACTTGGAGTGTATTTTCAATGTCAGATTCCTTTATGGACACACTCGCCATAAATGCATTTACTGGAATAATCGGACCATACAGATTTTTTTCTTTAGCCAATCCATCATATGGTGTTATAAATGATTGCAAGGCATTTTCAAATCCATAATTGTTATTTGTATCTGATACAACAAACTGGACTTGTGTATTATCTTTTCCTACTAATCTTTCATTGGTTGCAAGATCTTTAGATATTTTAACACCTTTAATAAACCATGTATCGGCTTTAATTTTTCTTAGATCAAACTCTACTGCTGGGGACGTACCATTACCTTTTGCAGAAATTGATGGTGCTGTGATTCCAGATACAGTAAAATCTGATTCCTTTAACCCACCTGCACGAGGATTAATATAAACCATTTCAACAGAACCTGCTTTAGCTTCCCATTGCTGAACTTTATTATTATACCAACCGAGTGGTGATGAATCACTAAATGGTGACCCGTTAATCTGAGCCTCAATTGATACAGGGGAAATTGTTGCTGGTAGAGTTCCCAATGTTGAACCCGTTCCACCAAATCGAATCTGGGTATTCATTCCTGATGCCCTCAGTGCTTGCTGTAAGCTGAATACATCATAACGCTTCATATCATTAAACTGATACAAAGGAAATCCTGCCGTTACTTCAGTTGCACTCGTCTGATTGTATAGATTATCAACACCATAGAATACTGCTGCACCTGTTCCGGATGGTGAAAATGGTGAGGATACTGCCGTTTTAAAGTCTGCGAGACTGACACCATCGTCAACAAAGTTACCTTGATCGGCACCAAAGAAACTCAGACGATCTCTTACTTCAAGGGATATCCAGTTACTGTCGGTGAATCTATTATCACTTTGAGCAAGAGCAATCCAACTATATCCATCTGCTTGTTCTATGACACCAGCAGGTAAAGAAGCTACGCTAGTATACCCGGTACTTGGTTTATACACAGACGCAGTTTTAATATCTGTTCTATTGCTACTATTATTGCCCACACAAAGGAAAAGAATTCCGTCACCTATTGTCGGGTCAAAGATAAAACACTGCTGAGTTTCTGGACCTGTAAATGAATCATATCTTTCGTAAATTGTAGATTTTTGCCAGTCTCTTCTGGGAAAGCATAAACGATAATTATCACGAACAACTCTCTGAAAGTAACAAGCTGATAACCAGAAGTCATTCAGACTTTCAAGGTCGTTCTGTGGAATTTCTGTAAACGTGTTTGAATTCAAAGAAACGTATTGATTACCAGAGTAGATCAATTCACTCATCTGATTAGTGGCATTTTCAAACTTATTTGTTCCAGTGTTTAGAATTTTTCGTACTGCGGTAACCATTAAGCGTATCCTCCTATGGGACAAGATCCTGATGTTTCTCTGCCGTCATTTGGTGATGTGTTTCCGGAAGCACCACTTAAAAACGCAAAGTCGTATATATTTAGTATTCCGAAAGAAGAACCAGATATATTTACGACATCTGACCAATCAGGAAAGGCATAAGTTGTCATGTTTGTGTAGGTGTTTCCAGTTGCACCGCCAGTGATTCCACTATGTAAAGTTGAACCAGAACAACCAGCCGTGGACTCTATACTCAGAGTATCTCCGATAGTGTATGGGAAGTAGTTACCTATTATTGAGATTTCTTCTCCAGTTCCGGTTCCATCATAGGCACCCTCACCGAATACAGATATTTCCCATTGATTAAAGTCTGGGATGCTCTTGTTTAGTCTTGTATCTAATAAATTATTTTTTCCTGTTTCATCACCAGATCTAAGTTGAGAGATTGTTTGATTTATATTTGTTTGGTCGATAGATATTTCAACAAAATAACCATTCGAAGCTGGAATTATGTGCTTACTGATATAATCAGCAATAATTTGTCTGGTTCTCTCGTTGAGTATTATATTGTCTTGGAAAAAAAGCTTTACAATTAAAAGATTACCATCTACGATTTCTATTTCGGTAAAAGAAGCACCCAATAAAGTATTACAAAAATACTTGACTGAATTATTTGTTCCTTTACCATCAACGAATCTGGTTTTAATATTATATAAAAAATTTCTTATTGTTTGAGGAGTAATTATGGTATCGGAAGAATTTACTTGTAGTGCAAATTCTAAGGAATCGGGTAAGTAGTTTGATAAAAGAAATAATGTTAGCTCTGGTGGGCACGTCTGTGTATCTTTTAATTCTTCAAACTTATCATCTAAAATATAACCGCTACCACTTCTGGAATATAACCAGTTGTAGTATACCTGAAATATTTGTATAAAGTTCGTGTTAGACATTTTGTTTTTGTCCCTTTAGCCAAGCAGGAAGAGCCGGGCTGGTTGCGACATCGACTCTGCTTGTGGGATAAACTAAGCCGTTAGTTGTTTGTATGACTCCTACTGGTGGAGGATCATCAGGTTTTCCACCACCGTCATCTTCACCATCAGGTTTTGATGGTCTTACACCAAGGTCGGGTCGAACATCACCGGGTCTACCAGAACCAACAGCAAAAATACTGGGTTTAGGTTTGGGTCTACCACCACCATCAGGTCTTGATGGTCTTATACCAAGGTCGGGTCGGACATCATAGCTACCAGAAGCAACACCAAGATCACTAGGTTTTTTGGGTCTACCATCAGGTCTTGATGGTCTTATACCAAGGTCGGGTCGGACATCATAGCTACCAGAAGCAACACCAAGATCACCCACATCAAACTGTCTACCCCAGTTAGTTAAAAGAAGACTTAAATCAGCACCGTCCACGAAACCACTTTCATTAATATCGGATCTTTGGTTGCCGGCTCGATTTGCGGGAAAATAGAAGTCATTCATAAAAACAGTTAAATCAGCACCGTCCACGATACCATCCTGATTAATATCAGCTCTTGACTGATCAAGGTTTTGATTATTCTCCTCGGGTCTCGTGCCTATTAGATCATCAGCATTAGAATCACCGGGTCTATCGTTGGGATTTGGTATATCACGTTTGAAGGTTGTCCTATCGTATTCCGGGAAACTCCCCCGAATATTATTACCTATAACAAGCAGTTTGTTTCCCGTTGAAACAGATCCTCCGTCAAGACCAAGAGAGTTATAGAGTGACAGCATATTAGGATCCCGTTATCTTTGGATTTGCAAGAATTTCATCTTTGACTTTGATCTCTGTACCAGGCATTCCATACAAGGTTATACCTTTAACTTGACTGACTTTAAGTGGGTCTAGAACAAATCTTCCCGTATTGTGATCAAAACTTATATCCAGAGTAACTCCATTACCAGTTATACCAACAGAGGTTGATGTTTTATTGTATAATACCCCTACTAGTTCTGTTACCGAAGTGTCTGTGTATGTAATAGTAAATGTTGCACCCGAAGCTGCAAAGTCTTCTTCAAGTTGTGTGAATATTTTATTCTTGAAGTCAAACCTACCTCCAGATGTAGGGAAAGCGGAAAACGACTGCCTCACTGGTATTTTTGTGGTTTCAAATTTTATGAGACTCGCATTCAAATTACTAGTGAAAGTCTGATTGAATCCACGTCTGAATAGCCTATTAAAACTTTCTACTGGTGAATTGGACGTAAAGGTAATATCAACTTCGAGTGGTTCTTTGTACTCGAATGTAGTTCCTAGCATGACTTCTTCAGCAAAGTTAGTTTGAATTTCAGAAACTACAGAGTTAGTTACGGGTAGAGAATCTCCCGCACCAGAATTTAGTGAGGTATCGAACAGCGAGAAAAATACCTTACCCGGTGTCTGTTCTGCTGCTGAATTGCTACCATATACAGATATGCTATTCAGAGGATTTGACCCAGTGGTTACTAGGCCAGTATTCAAAATTCCTACCTCGTAGTCTGCTATGGATACGAGTCTACCACCACCAACAAAGTTTCTAGGTGCCGCAAATTTTACCACGTCAATATTTGGTGAACTATATCCACCACCAGAAACTGTACCAGAATTTATTATTGATGTCTCATTATCCAGTCCTGTGAAATTGGTTGTTCCATTACCACCAGAACCCGAGCTTGATACGTATGATATGAATACAGTTTCTGTTTCTCCTACACCCCGACCAACCGATAATCCTTCTGTTTCTCTAGGCGCACCAAAGTAAATTGTGTAACCATTCCGACTTGTTTCGATGTAATATACTCTACTAGAAGCAGACAAACTGGAGTTTGTATTAGTGACTCTAGTATAATCTTTGAGACCATCAGCTTCATTAACCTGAACTCGAAGAGTTCTTGGATCGAGTTTTTTATTATTAATATTGAATTTTTGGTTTGTGTAGTCAACAGTTACAGGGGAGTTAATTATAACTGATGATGACTGATAAAATTTAAAGTTTTTAGTTTCTTGAGGAGTGAGTTGGTTAGTCTCAGTATCGGTATCATTTACAGGATTTACATAAATAAATGTATACCCTATACCATTCTTCACTCCTGATATGGAGGTGTTATATGGTGCAAGTGTTTTAGTAGTTGTTCCGGTATTTGTAAGCGTTAGTGTGGCTGTTGATGCGTTTCTGTGGCTTATTGTGTAGCCTAACGGCTTTGACAGTGAAATTAAACTCTCGACTCTTTGAGCAGAGTCGAAAAATGATTCATTCATGAGCATGTTTGAGTAAAATGCATAGTATAGGGTATTGTATGATAATAGGTCAACTACAGTATTTGCTATAGAACCATCGAAATCTACATCAAGTTCGTTATCTGGGTTACTCAAAAAGCTTTTAAGATTTTCTTTGATGTCATTAAAATCTAAACTTCCAAGTTGTATTGGTTGGGTGCTCATTTAATTTTCCTGTATAACAATTTTTACATTGTCAATTTTATTATTTTTCGAAGATTTTAGTGTATATGTAACGAGTAGCTGGACATTTCCGTCATCTTGTATAGTATCTTGATTTAAAATTTCCATATCACTAAAAGACACTCTAGGTTCATATCTATTTATATTGATTCTTGCGTCTTCTACCAAAAAGACAAAATCTGACATATTCATATTAATCATTTTATAGTACATACTTTCAAGCCCAACACCAAATCCCGGTGTAAATGGTTTTTCATTCTTACGTGTCAATAAAATATTTGTAATAGATTGATTAATCGCTCTAGTATCTTTACTAATACTCACATCTCGTGTGAAGGTATTAGTCTCAAATTTAAAATTAAAATCTGTAGCTTTAGCCATTATTATGGACTTTCTATCTTAGAGTCTCGTATTAAAGTCAAAATCATTTTATAATTCTGTAGAGATGGTATTGCGTGTCGTATATTTGATATAAGCCAACATCCAGAATACTTTTCACCGAGCGGACTGTTGTCAGATGGTATATTAATAAATTCGCCTAATTTTACATTTAAATTACCGGGAATTATACAAACAGCCTGCTGTGCAGTATATAGGTTTACCAAAGCATTTCTATACAGTGGTGTTTTCTTTCCTGTAGACCAGAATGTACTATAAGTTCTCTGAGCTTTGAATGTGCTGTAGTAATGTTTTCCGTGACACTGAACACCACATGAGCTTTCGAGGGCATCTGGATCTAATATAAAGTAACCTGCATAGTCATCATCATCACTACAGACTGTGATTTCCTTTTTAGCAAATGCCATTTCTTGATCAGTGGGTTCTCTGAATAATGGTACTGCGGATGCTCCACTATTTCCGCCAGTACATGGGCAATTACATAAAGAGTTTTCTGCACTACATCCAGAATTATCTGTACTTCCTTTTATATTAACACAGTCAAAATAATCCTTGTTTAGTACAATACTTTCATTTTCGGTATATCCGACTTTTCTATTTACTTCTGCTCTTATGTTTGGATAATCATTACTCATGTTGAACATTTCCCGTCGTGATCATTTTCTGCTGTAAATAGGTAGACTATTGGATTTGTTTCTTCTAATGCACTTTTCTTTGGCTCTGGACTAGCATTATCAGAAATATCGGGTCTTACATCTTTATCGTCTCGTTCCAGAGTTGTCACTTGCTTTGTGTCTGGATCAATAAGGGATAATTCTGCTGTCGAACCACCAAACGTTGTCGGAAGATTTTCAGTTCCTAATATAAGATTAAGTAATCCCACAACAGCATTTGGTCCAGTTTTTTCTATCTCAGCGGGGGGTTCGTATTCTATTATGGCAGATGTAGAATTGGTGTTTATTTCCAGTAGATCTGAAGACTGAATCGAAGACATTTCAACAACAGATCCCATATATGTTTGTGGTATTGGAGTTGTACCTTCTCCTGCATTAGTCCCTGATGTCATACCTCCAATAGGCATTAAACCAAATCCTGATGGATAGTTGAACCCCTTCTTGTTTATACCTGCACCAGTAAAGGCTATATTATTTGTTAGTTCCATTGTATTATATGATGTAAAGAGACTACGCCTTCCACCACTAACAGGAACGACAAAGAATTCTTGTTCTTGGTTGATGTTATATTCCTGTCCAGATTGTTCAGAAGAAACTTTTGGTAGACCGAAAGATAAAGTAATGCCTTGTTCACCACCCGAGTTACCAGCAAAATAAATTTCGTGTTCACCTGTTGATGGATTTATATCTTTTTGGGAGATATAATCATAATAGGTAAATGTATCATAATCTGTAAATGTGACACCAGCAAAGTCTTCTCCGGTTAAACCATAAGCACCTACAGTGATTCCCTGTGGAACAAGAACCTTTGGCCAAACATCTACTTCTACAAATGAGTATCTGTACAGGTTTTCTAGAGTAGTTCCTCCACTCAAACCAAATGGTATAATATTCCTATCTAAAGTTTCCCCTTCTGGTGGAAGACCACCGGTTGCTCCTACTAACATAGCCAAGAATTTATTTCCACCAACTGTGCTATCACAGCAAACTGAGTGTCGGTATCTATTCCATTGTTCTTTTAGATCAGAAAGAACTGCATATGCCAGCTTACCTTTCTCGACAGCATTTCTAGCTTGTACAATTGTCTCCAGTCCAAGTTCACCCGTTGTGCTATTAAACTTATATGGCGATTCTGTCATATCAAACATTGTTTGCCACATATACTTATTTTGACGACCACTCACATAATCATCGTTTTTAGTTGGGAATGGTTTATATAAGTATGATGTATCAAAATAACCATACACTGGATCAAACAGACGACCAAATGCTGGGTTCTCTCTTCCGCCTTCTATTTTTTTACCAAGTAATGGATTTGCAGAATCTATATCTTCCTCACTAGAATCTTCTTCTCCGGTGAAAAAATCGGCATATTTATAAACAACGTCATCTTGCTGTAGATGTGTTGCAATACTCATAGCGTCATGATAATACGTGTTTACGGGCATTCCGATAATACCTTTATCATGTACACCACTTTCGTTATCATCTTCGGTAGTTTCTACATCGATACCGTTGTAAATTCCTCTATAGTTTGGTTCGATCATCCTATAACGAGAACCAAATACACCTGCCTCTTCTAGTTCCAATAAATCAGTATCTTTTGTCAGCTTAAATAATTCCATTCTCTTTCCTACAGTCTCATCCATCGTAAACTGGTATGTGTGATATCCTGCGTTTTCTTGTCCGTTTACATAATTCTTATTATAAAGACTTTTGGTGTCCCTACTTTCATCAGATATTTCTCCACCAATAGGAACATAGTGCCATTGTCCATGTGGTAGTGATTGATAAAAAACGTATGACGGATTTGATTCTTGTGCTACGCCTGGATTATCTTCTGAGAACCCCACAGTTGGAATTGCGTAATTCAAGGTTGATTGTATTAGAGTGTTTATACTCGGGATGGTTTTTTCTTTTCCCCAAGGATATAATGATTGGTTTCTCTTAAACCAAACACCATTGTGTGTTGAAAATATTTCAGGCTCAATTTGAGTAGTGTTTTTTATTTCTGCATTTTCATCTGACGGAGCCATCAATCCAGAACCTTCTTCTGATGATGTTATTTCCTTGATAAAATCACTGATTGATGCGACATAATCTCCAGATAGAGTAACAATATCATTAGTTTCATAATTGATCAATGAACTTTCATATGATGTAAATTCCAATCTATATGAAACTTTCTGTGAAGATCCCATGGTTGCTATGCCTGGAGACAGATCAGAAACCACCGAAACATTGTAAACATAAAGTTCTAGACCATTCACAGAACTTTCTATAGTATTAACATATGTTGAAAATGTTAGTTTTAACATCGTCCCTGTGCCTACCAGATTGCTTATGCTGGGAAGTAAACTACTTGTGTTGCTTGGATCGGGATCATTTAGTATAATAAAACCACTGATACCAGTTTCAAATAATCCTTCATTTATAGACATACCACCAAAGGTACTTGAAGCTTGAAACTGTCTTAGTATATTAATATACTGATCAGATCCCCGAGCCTTCAGTTCAATTGCACTAAACGATACATCATTTCTAGCCATTAAAATCACTCGCTATAGCTTGTATAACATCACCCACAGTGGACTGTGGTATGATAGATATGTTTCTCTCATCTTGGTTTTGATTCAATACGCTATCTTGTATGGTTTTTACACGAAAAGAAGTATTTGAAGGTGTTGTGTATAAATCACCATCAGGTCCAGTCTGACCATTAGCAGATAATATAAATCCTTCCAATAAGGAACATGTGCCATTAGTGTTACCTGAATTATATGTCAATCCCGAAAAATCAACCTGACTATTTGCCGTATACGCTGATCCAGTAAAAACTATATTTTTGGTAAATGGATTTATCTTTATATTCTGTACAGAATTTTCGAAAATATCAATAGAACTGAGATAATTAGAGACTCTCTTCATCGTAAATTCATCACCAGAATTGCCTGCATAATTTGGATCTAATGCAAAAGCATTATTGTCACCACTTATATTTGACGCACGAATTTGTGAGTCCTCTGGATATTCCCCATCTGCATTTCTCCTGAAAATATAGAACCTAGTATCTTCCTTAAAAAGATCTACCTCACTTTGTGCCCCAGTAGATCCAAACTGATAGTTTTTTATCCACATTTTTCTGTATGTGGGATTCCATGATTCGACTATCCCATAGCTCAGTGTTTGAGCAGTAAGATCATCTTCATCTGGCACAAAACCATCAAAATCAGATTTTAATATTATAACATCTCCGATGGACGGAGGGTTTTCTGGTGTCTCTAAGATATGAAAAGAATATCCAGCATAGGTAGACTCTATAGCGGAAGTGTATTCTTCACCTGATATTGGCCAATAGTTATCCGATATAATGTTGTTGTATAATAAATTCAAATAATATAATGAAGGATCTTCATACAAAGAGATGGCTAGACTATCCGGGGATTGATTATTACTTAATTCTAAACTTTCATCTACGTTTGAACTAAAAACAGGTCGAGTAAATATGTTTTTTACTTCGTGTGTGACTCCGTTAGGAAACTTATATTCTATATTACTAAAAAGATCAAAATATGCCATATAATTATCCTCCTATTGCACCACCAAGAGCATCGAAGTATTCAGATCTACTTGTTATAACACCCCCGTAGTTAAATACATTTTCTAGCTCGACAAAGTTACATGATAGGAAGTAAGAAAACGGTGCACCGACTTCCAGGCCTGGTTCATTAATAAATGATTGATTGTCTAGACCATGGAGTACTGACATCAGCACACATATTTTAGGTCTTCCTAGCCACTCATACGTTATATCTTTACCCTCATTACTTAGTGCTCTCATGACCCACACATTCGGAGGTTGCATTCTACTTGCATTTGCAATAGTGCCTTGATCAATAAAAGTTCCGACAACTGGCATAGAGTTTTTCTCAAATGCTTCACCAATTACCTGTGCTCGGTAAGTACTTGCCGACTCTGAAGTCGATTTTAAATTCCAGTTAAAACTATATTTTCTTTTTGATGAACCGAGATATCCTGCTTCGGTTGTTAGTAATTCTAGCCTTCCCAGTTTCGAGCTTATCTGACCGAATGCATCCGCCTGATATCTGTCGGAGACACCAGTCAAAGTTTCCTCTACTGCCCCAAGTAGATCACCAAAACTAGCTGATGGATCGAGTCTTGATGTAATACTAGGATCGATTGTTCCGAGTGCCTGTGCAAGGTTCTCCATCATCGGAGCATCTTCGGAGTATCTGTGAGAAGTACCTCTGTTTATCTTGACACCGGGTAGAATAAATTGATCAATTGGATTTGTTAAATTTGCCCTTTCTATAGAAGTTCGGGGATATCTATAACACGAAAACTGTAAATAGTATGGTGCTTCTGCTGTTCTATTGTCAAATCCCCATTGATAATTAACCA
>Ga0098059_1001472_pt1 | contig 11855 bp, 11 predicted proteins | sample 20_taG_FD_92580 | JGI IMG/M metagenome (GOLD analysis project Ga0098059, IMG submission 92580) | Marine viral communities from the Subarctic Pacific Ocean - 20_ETSP_OMZ_AT15318 metaG | ecosystem: Environmental > Aquatic > Marine > Oceanic | place: Subarctic Pacific Ocean | collected 2015-01-19
AAATACAAATACAGATATGAACAATAGGAAGAAAGATCCCAAGGGGGATCTACATCCTTATTATAAATTACTGGAAAACAATCACTTAAACCATTAAACTGACGGCTATGGCTAGCTAGCGGACGGGGTGGTTGTACAGAAAATCTGCGATGTTAATACGATATAATTAGGTTTGTTGACTTGATTATTTAATCCACCACCTCACTCTCAATAGAAAAAGTAACTTCATCTTTCATGGCCATTTTTTGTCTGCCGTAAATTTTGTAGGAGTCTAATACGCTTAAATCATTGGATTTTTTGAATTTGATTTCAAAATTTCTTTCTGACACATAAAGTGCATTATTTTCATGATAACGAGCTTCCAGTTTGGTTACTGCACTATCCTTATCAAAATACACATACAAATATTCTATGCCTAATGAAGGTTTCTCGGTGGTGTATCTCCAGATTTTTCCATCACTTGTTTGCTCCTCCGTAGCTTCATAGGCATCATATAAAGTAGGCTTATTGATATCTGCCAATTTGAAAACTTCCAACTCATTTTTCCAGCCTAGGGAATCGAATTCCATAGTGTCGGTCTCTTGTTTTCCATCTACTTCAATGGATTTTTCAATTTTGGGCTGAAGTTCCGTCAATAATTTGGACTGTTTGTCAATTAAGGCATCCACATCATAATATTCATTGATGGGTTTTTCCCTTACCGCTGTTTCGCAAGCACAAAAGGAGACAACTATAATTGCAAAAAAAATACTGTTGAGATTTTTCATAGTTTAGTTAAATGTAACGAAAGTGGCCAGTAAACCTGTCAGGTTTTTAACATTAAAAGAATGTAGAAAAGACAATCATTTGTACTCTTTAAACTCAAAGAAACCTGACAGGTTATATCCTACCTAATAAATTAATAAAGTTAGATTATAAGTATCACTCAATTAAAATATTGCCCGTCATTTCTTTGGGGATTTCAACATCCATGATTTTCAAAATGGTAGGCGCTAAATCTCCTAATTTACCGTCTTTTATAGTGCCATCAAAACCTGGATCAACTAAAATGCAAGGCACTAAGTTGGTAGTATGAGCCGTGTTTGGACTTCCATCCTCATTGATCATAAAATCAGAATTTCCATGGTCAGCTATCACGATGGCTGCATAACCATTTTCCATGGCGGCTTCCGTCACTGCTTGAGCGCAACTGTCTACTGTTTCGCAAGCTTTAACGGCTGCTTCGAATACTCCCGTATGCCCCACCATATCAGGATTGGCAAAGTTTAAGCAGACGAAATCAGCTTCTCCTTTTTTTAATTCAGGGATAATTTTATCACGAATGTCTCCTGCACTCATTTCGGGCTGTAAGTCATAAGTAGCCACCTTTGGTGATGGGCACATAATACGATTTTCCCCTTCAAAAACAGTTTCTCTTCCGCCAGAGAAAAAGAAAGTCACATGCGGATATTTCTCAGTCTCGGCAATTCTGATTTGCTTTTTACCGTGTTTTTCCAAAACCTCACCTAGAGTGTTGACCAAATTATCCTTTTCGAAAAGCACTTTCACGCCTTTGAAAGTATCATCATATTTTGTCATGGTAATGTAATGCAAATCCAATGGCTTCATATCCTGCTCAGGAAATGCTTTTTGGGTCAATGCTTGAGTAATTTCTCGACCCCTATCGGTTCTGAAATTAAATGAAATCACCACATCGCCTTCTTCAATTTTGGCAACAGGATTTCCATTCTCAGTATGAATAATAGGTTTGATAAATTCATCCGTTATGTCTTCATCATAGGAAGCTTGAATAGCATCTGAAATGGACTCAGTTTGCTTTCCTTCACCATTTACCATAGCATCATAAGCCAATTTCACTCTTTCCCATCGGTTATCTCGGTCCATGGCGAAATATCTACCCGTTACGGAAGCAATTTTAGCTCCTGTTTTTTCAGCATGTTCTTCAACATCTGTTAGATAAGCTTTTCCACCATTGGGGTCAGTGTCACGCCCATCGGTAAAGGCATGAACAAATAAATTTTGAACGCCCTCTTCATGAGCCAAGCTCATCAAGCCTTTCAAATGCCCAATATGAGAATGCACGCCACCATCCGAAACCAAGCCGATGAAATGCACTTTTTTATTGTTCTTTTTGGCATAATCCATGGCTTCTGCCCAAACTGGATTTTCTTTGATGGATTTTTCCTCTATCGCCTTATTGATTTTCACCAAATCCTGATAGACAATTCTACCCGCACCTATGTTCATGTGCCCGACTTCGGAATTTCCCATCTGTCCTTCAGGCAAGCCTACTGCCAAACCGGAAGCATCCAGTTTGCTATGCTTGAAATCCTTGTACAAGCTGTCCACAAAAGGAGTGTTAGCTTTGTCGATTGCTGAAACTTCTTTGTTGGTGGCTAAACCCCAGCCATCCAATATCATTAAGATTACTTTTTTGTTCATGTTGTAGGTTTATTCTATTAGAAAATGTTATTTGTTATCAATACGCTGTAAAGATATCAATTGTTAAGCAAATCGCTAAACCCCCACCTCTTCCCCAGCCATATCAAATATAATGGCTTTGGCTTGTTCTATGTTTTCTATATCCTCTATTTTCAATATAGGTCTGCCTTTATAGTCTTTCATCTTGCACTTTTTAGGGTGCGTTTGAACGAAAGTTAAAATCCTACCGAAAATATCTGAATTGAAGTATTTCTTATTATCAGCCGACACAAAGTAAGCTTTTAAGCTTCCATTTTTAATCAACAATTTCTCAAAACCAAGGCTTTCGGCTTTCCAGCGGATCCGCACAGTTTCTATTAAATCGTAAACAGGCTCAGGTATTTTTCCGAAACGGTCTTCCAATGATTTTTCGAAAACGCCTAGTTCCTCTTCATTTTTGATATTATCCAATTGTGAATAAAGGCTCAATCTTTCGGTGATATTCCCCACATAATCTTCTGGAATCAGGATTTCCAAATCAGTTTCTATGGTGCAATCCTGAGCGATGATTTTTGCCTTTTTGGCTAATTCATCTTTAAATAAATCGGCAAAATGGCTTTCTTTTAATTCGGCAACGGCATCATCTAAAATCTTGTGATACATATCGAAGCCTAAATCAGTTATAAATCCGCTTTGCTCGGCTCCTAGCATATTTCCCGCACCTCTGATATCCAAATCTCGCATGGCAACTTTAAAACCATCACCCAAATCGGAGAATTCTTCCAAGGTGGTCAACCTTTTCCGTGAATCGGAACTCAAGCCGATGGTAGGCGGAGTCAACAAATAGCAAAAAGCCTTTTTGTTGGAACGCCCAACCCGACCTCTCATTTGGTGCAAATCAGACATACCAAACATATGCGCATGATTGATGATAATGGTATTGGCATTTGGAATATCCAAACCGGATTCGATGATATTGGTTGAAACCAGCACATCGTATTCGCCTTCGATAAAGCGCATCATTACTTTTTCCAATTTGGCACCATCCATTTGTCCGTGGGCAACGCCAATTCGGGCATCGGGCACCAATTTGAGAATGATATTGCCGACTTGCTCGATATCTCCAATTCGGTTGTGGACAAAAAACACCTGACCGCCTCTTTGCAATTCGAAGGCGATTGCATCTCGCAAAACTTCTTCATTGAAAGTATTTAATTGAGTGGTCACGGGCTGACGGTTGGGAGGAGGCGTTTGAATCACACTTAAATCTCTTGCCCCCATCAAACTAAAATGCAAAGTTCGTGGAATTGGCGTGGCGGTTAGGGTTAGAACATCCACATTCACACGGAATTGCTTTAATTTATCCTTTACAGAAACTCCAAACTTTTGTTCTTCATCAATCACCAATAAGCCCAAATCCTTAAACTGAACATCTTTATTGACGATTCGGTGCGTTCCGATGAGAATATCAACTTTGCCTTCAGCCGTGCGCTTTAAAATATCTTTTATCTGTTTGGTGGACTTAAATCGGTTGATGTATTCCACCTTGACCGGCATTTTTTCCAGTCGCTCAGCAAATGTTCGGTAATGTTGCATGGCTAAAATGGTGGTGGGCACCAAAACCGCCACTTGCTTATTATTATCCACCGCTTTGAAAGCTGCTCTGATGGCAACTTCCGTTTTTCCGAATCCCACATCTCCGCAGACCAATCTGTCCATTGGGTGTGGCTGTTCCATATCCGCTTTAACATCTGCAGTGGATTTTGCCTGGTCAGGTGTATCTTCATAAATAAAGGAAGATTCCAGTTCGGCTTGAAGGAAACTATCTTTTTCACAGGCAAAGCCAGGAGCAGATTTTCTTTTGGCGTAAAGCTCAATTAAATCTTTGGCGATGTCTTTTACCTGCTTCTTGGCTTTTTTCTTTTTGTTTTCCCATTCAGGCGAGCCTAATTTACTGATAGTAGGATTATTCCCCTCTTTTCCGCTGTATTTTGAAATTTTGTGGAGGGCATGAATACTGACATAAAGCAAATCATTATCTCGATAAATTAAGCGGATAACTTCTTGCTTTTTGCCGTTATTATCGACTTTATCCATCCCTGCAAAACGCCCCACACCATAATCAATGTGCGTCACAAAATCTCCCGGTTGAAGGTTTTTCAACTCCCGAATGGTGATGGCTTTGGATTTGCTTTGCTTGTCTTTGGTTTTGTAGCGATGGAACCGCTCGAAGATTTGGTGGTCGGTATAGCAGGCTAATTTTAATTGTTCATCAATAAACCCTGCTCGTAGCGTATGCGGCAAAGACTGAAATTTGATAAATGGATCTATTTCTTCAAAAATATTTTTCAGTCGCTCGGTTTGCGTTAAAGATTCAGAGGAAATGATATTGACCAATCCAGCTTCCTGATTGCTGGATAAATTCTCCGCTATTAAATCAAAATTTTTGTTGAAAGAAGGCTGAGGTTTGGCTTGATATTCAAATTCCTGATTGGCTTTTAGGTAAAAACGATTGCCAAATTCTACTTTAATATATTTCTCCAGTCCTTTTTTGAAACTTTCAGGGGTTTCAAATAACATTTCAGGCTCTAAAACTACTTTTGTCTGTTGAGTAGTTTTTAAAATTTCTTGAAAAGATTGGGAAGCTTTATCAAAGTATTGCTGCAGAACATCCAGTGTTTGTTTATAATCCTTGAACCAGATTTTGGTGTTATTGGGAACGTATTCCAAAAGTGACTCCCTGCTTTCTTCCAACAGTTTGGTTTGCACATTAGGGATGATGTTGATTTGCTTTACCGTTTCGGTGGAAAGCTGAGAAGCCACATCAAAAGTTCGGATGCTATCAATTTCATTTCCAAATAATTCTATCCTGTAGGGCTCATCGCTGGCATAGGAAAAGATATCGATTATTCCCCCACGAATGGCATATTGCCCTGGTTCGTACACAAAATCAGTAGGCTCAAAATCATAAGTTTGCAGTAATTCTGCTATAAATTCCACATCCAGGCTTTCGCCCACTTTAGCGGTAAAAGTGTTAGACTTTAATGATTTTTTATTGATTACTTTTTCGGAAAGTGCTTCTGGATAAGTCACTATAATTTCTCCAGTGGAGGATTTGTTATTAATGCGGTTTAGGATTTCCGCTCTCATAAGAACATTGGCATTTTCTATATCATCAAACTGATACGGTCTTTTATAAGAGGTTGGAAATAAAAGAGGCTCCTTAAAATCTAAAAGGTTTTGCAGATCATTTTGAAAGTAAGCGGCTTCCTCCTTATCATGCAAAATGATCAGTTGATTTTGATGATTTAAAAGATGCGAAACTGCAACGGCTATGGCATCCAAACTACCTACCAACCCCTTAAATTGGATGGTTTGGTCCTCATTGGGTTTGAGGGAAGCCACCATCGTTTGCATGATGGCATCATCTTTATATAATCTTAGAAAGTCTTTAATCTTCAATTTATGTGCTATTTAAATTTTGTGCTCACTTTTTCGTTCTAATTTCGTAAACACCATGCAAAGGTAAAACAAACTAACGGGAATGGCGCATAGTTCAAATTTGCAATCAAAAAATTAAGTGAGCTTAAAGCTGATTCTGGTAAATCTGTCAGGTTTGGCTTTGATGTTGATGATGAAAGAGCCACCTTATCAATCTTTAATTTCATAAACCTGACAGGTTTTAGCCTAGAAACAATAAAAATCCTTATAACTAAACACATTATAAACAGTTATGAATGAAGAGACTAATGAAATCAGTTGGGACGATTTTTCCAAAATTGAAATGCGAGTTGGTACAGTGGTTAAAGCGGAGGAATTTCCAGAAGCCAAAAAGCCTGCCTACAAATTGCAAATTGATTTTGGTGAGTTGGGAATGCGAAAGACTTCTGCTCAGATTACCAATCTCTATAATTTGGAAGACTTACCGGGTAAAAAGATAGTGGCGGTCGTGAATTTTCCACCCAAGCAAATCGCAAACTTTATGAGTGAATGTTTGGTTTTAGGAGCTGTGGATGACGATCATATTAGTTTGTTAAGCGTTGATAAAGACGCCAAAAATGGATTGAGAATTGCGTAGAAAGTAACAAGTTATAAAAATGGATAAGAATACGAAGAAAGAGGATTTATCATTTTTTGAGAGGGTTGAGAGACTGCATCCTTACAAAATGATTTTTATTTTGAGTTTAGTGGGAAGCTCTTTAATCTTTTTATTTCTTCTTTTTTCATTTTTTATGAGTCTGGGAAATGAAGGACAAAAAGATATTGAAATCCCAGCAGTATTTGCTTTGAGCACCGTTTTGATTGGAGCCTCCAGTTTTATGATTCATCCGATTCATAGTCTTTTTAAAGCCGAAGAAATTTCAACTTTATTAACCGCCATGCGATTCTCTTTCTTTTTAGGTTTAGGCTTTGCTTTATGTCAATTCTTAGGTTGGAAAGCTTTAAGAGAATCAGATATACTATTTTCATCCGATGTAACCTCTTCCTTTTTTTATGTCCTGACTGTCGTGCATGCGCTGCACTTTTTAGCAGCTCATACTTACTTAGGATATTTAATCCTCCAAACCCAAAGAATATCTAAAGATCCTGTTCAATATTTGATAGCCGAAACCAATCCGTATTGGCATTTGAAATATGAGCTGCTCACCAAAGGATGGCACTTTTTAGGTGTTTTGTGGGCGATATTGATATTGAGTTTTTGGGCTTTTCTTTAGCCCAGCCCCCAAACCCGCCAGGGAAGACACATGGGATTTCTTTTGCTTTTTAATTTGAATTAACAATACTTTTCCAAACTCTTACATGAGATAAAGCTCCAAAGGAGCAACGGATTTCCACCAGCTAGTAGCAAGCAGAAGAAAATGAATGGAGATTATTGATTTTTGTTCTTTTCTATTCTAATAATAGTAGTTAATTCTTCTTTAAATTGAGGAATTACCTTTTCAACTACAGCCCAAACCGCCCATAAATCCACACCAATGTAATCGTGTATCAATTTGTCTCGCATACCGGCAATCTTTTTCCATTCGATATCCGGATATTTTAATCTAAACTCAAGGTCAATTTGTTTTGTGGCTTCACCAATTATCTCAAGGTTTCTTATTACGCCATCTTAAATAAGAGAGTTATTTAGAAAGTCTCTTTCATTAATACTAGTCGTGTATACTTGAATTTTCAAAATACAATCTTGAATATGATTTAAATAAATGAGGGGGTTTTTCTTCATTAAGCCAATGCTATTAAATCTTTTTCAACATATTCTTTTAGACTTGGATGAAGTGAGCGAGTTGTAATTAAGTCAACTTTAATACCAAGTTTTTCACTCAGTGTTTGCTCTATACCTATTATCTCTAATAAATCAGGAGTGTTTTCAAAATTAACTAAAATGTCTAAATCGCTATTTGAATTATTTTCTCCACGTGCGTAAGAACCAAAGACACCAACTGATTTTGGGTTATATTCGGCTAGGGTTTTGAGAATGAAGTTTTTTTGCTGGATATTAACCATGCTATAAATTTAATAAATTTTCATCAGAATATTAGTTTCACATTTCAAAATTAAAATGCTGATTTAAATCCGTGAGAAAGATCTTCCCTTTAGGGCCTATGAGACTTTATAAATATCCTCCAGCGCATCATCCAGTCTCTCAAACTTAAATTCAAATCCAGAATTTAGCGTTTTTTCGGCACTGACTTTATTTCCTCCCAATACCATTTGCGCCATTTGGCCTAATAGCAATTTCATAGCAAAGGCTGGTACATTGGGTAGAATCAAGGGTTTATCTAAAACTTTCGCTACAGCTTTGGTCACTTCTTTATTGGTTGCAGGATTGGTGCCGACTCCATTATAAACTCCGGTTAATTTATTCTCTAGCACATGCAGAAATAATCTTGCTAAATCATCTATATGAATCCAGCTCATCCATTGCTTGCCTGAACCTAAAGGAGCTCCTGCCATTAATTTTATGGGTTGAGCAAGTTGTGGGAGGGCTCCACCTTTCTCGGTTAAAACAATTCCGATTCTGATTTTGGCAGTAGGAATTTTCAATGATTTAAATTGGTCTGCTGAAGCTTCCCATTTTTTGGTAACCTCAGCTAAAAAATCATTTCCTGCCTTCGATTCCTCATCAACTAATTTATCTCCAGTGTCCATGCCATAATAGCCAATAGCACTTGCACTTATAAAATGTTCTGGTGCTTCATCGGGCATTTTAGAAATTGCTTTAAGCAAAAGAGCCGCAGATTCAGTTCTGCTTTCTATAATCACCTTTTTTCTACTATCCGTCCATTTTTTATCCGCAACACCTGCACCAGCCAAATGGATAACAACATCTGCAAAGCGAATGGCTTCTTCATCCATTTCTTGTTTTTTAATGTCCCATTCAAATTGTTGATAAGGATAATTATCTTTTATATTTCTAGTGAGATGTGCTACTTCATAGCCCTTTTCTTTCAAAAGTGCTGAAAGTTCTGTTCCTACTAAACCTGAACCGCCTGTTATTAATACTTTTTGCATAATTATTTATTCTACTTTTTTAACTCATGTCAGGCAAATAAGTTGGATTGAATTCGGTATAAATATTTTGGGCCTGATTATTGTAAATTGATCATCGTAAATAACTATACCAATATGTTTATATTTGCGTTTAATAGCTTAATAGAATTGATTTAATATGTTACGATACTTCATAATATCCACCTTTTTTATTTTTAATCTAAATTTATCCTTTGCTCAGTTTCAAACTGTAACAACTGAACACTATCTTCTAGGGGTAGATGTTAAAGGATATGAAATTGATTTACCATTTTCGAAAGAAGAGACAGAGGAAAGCTGGAAGGAATACGCAAAAGATTTTGGAAAAAGCGAGGAAACCCAATCACATAAAACCTATCAGACAAAATTCAGAACAGATATTTATGCAAATGAACTTCTGATTTATAGTCAAATAAAAGGCAACAAGGAGCAAAGCACCATTTGGGCAGGAATCGACCCGCAGGGTATTCCAAAAGATGTATATCCTGAATTGCAAAAAGCTATGGAAGAATTCATCTATAACTTTAATATTAAAATGAGGACTGACTTGGCTCAGAAGGAGATAGATGAGTCGGAGCAAGCGGCCACCTATATGAGCAAGGAATTTGAAAGTCTAAAAAAAGATGAAAGAAAGAATCAAAAGCATTTAGAAAAAACTAATGAAAGAATAGTCTCTTATGAAGAAAAATTAATGGAGTTAAGAAGTGATTCTACTCAATATTCTCAAAATCTTCAAAGTCTCAAAAGCTCAATAGATTCATTATATATTGAATTAGAAAAAGTTAAAGCTATAGTGGAAACCTACAAAAATAAATTGGAGGAGATAAAGTAAACCTAATGCTTTTTCTTCAACCTTACATAAACCAGTTTCAAATGGTTTTTAGTACCAATTCTTTCTTCAATTTCAAATTGCTTAAGTGATTTCAATAATGGGGTCAACTTGGCAAAACCATAATTTCTGGAATCGAAATTGGGTTGCTTTTTTTGGAGTAGGTTTCCCACATCCCCTAGAAATGCCCAGCCATCCTCATCTGCTAAATCTGAAATAGTACTGGTAATGAGCTTAATGTCTTTTGGTGTGACCTTATCTACAGTAGCTTTTGCTTTTGATTCAGTACTTTCCCTTTCTTCAGTTTGATTATTGAGGATTTCTATATAAATAAACTTATCGCAAGCCACTATAAAAGGATTTGGCGTTTTCTTTTCCCCTATGCCGTAAACTTTCATTCCTGCTTCCCTAAGCCGGGTAGCCAAACGAGTGAAATCACTATCACTTGAAACTAAGCAAAATCCATTTACTTTTTCAGAATAGAGAATATCCATGGCATCAATAATCATCGCTGAATCCGTGGCATTTTTCCCAGTGGTATAGCCATATTGCTGAATGGGCGTAATGGCATTTTCCAACAACAGATTTTTCCATTTGCTAAGATTAGGCTTGGTCCAATCTCCATAAATTCTTTTGATGGTAGGGTTGCCATATTTGGCTATCTCTTCCATCATTTCCTTTACATTAGCTGAAGGAATATTATCTCCATCGATTAATACTGCTAAGTTTATTTCCATATTCTATTTAAGAGATGTTTTATTTGTATACTCTTAAAAACTGCAAGAGTTGATGAAAATACATTTATCTATTCCACTAAATCGTAATATACTTCAAAATCTCCATATTCTTCTTTAGTCATATTTTGGAGAAAAGTAGTAGATATCCAAGCATCCCCGAATACAGATTCATATTGGATAAAAAACATATTATTGTTCATGCTAAAATAGTTGTAGAAAAATTCTTTAACAGGGCCTAATCCTGAGCTACCACCTCTTGCTGAGAAAAGCTCCATTTTTTCTCCAGGACTCAATACAATTCCTTCCACAATTGAGGCAGAATTCCACGAATATACTGTGTCAGTATTTTTATTATCGTAAAACATTTTCAGGTTAAAATGTAGGAAGGTCGAATCTTTTTCTTTTATATATAATCCTTTTATAAAAGCTGGTCCAAGACCTTTATTTTTAATATTGATCGAAAAAACATCGTCACCTGACTCGTCAATAAATTGGAGATATGGAAGTACTGCTGCTTTTTGTTGTTTGACCGTAAGTTCATATTGTTTATCCAATATGTGACTTTGATAAAGTAAAACTACTAAAGTAAAGAGCGCAATGGCCATGGCAGACAAACTTACTATTTTATCGGCATTCCAGAATTTCTTTTTAGCGGGTTGAGGTTTATATCTTTTCTTATAATAAGGCTTTCTGGAAGGTTTTTTTTCAGTTTGGCCTGAATGGTTTTGCTTATTTTGCTTTTCGTCCATCTGTTTTAAGCTTGGTTTGTTTTTTTAAATAGAAGTTTAAGAATACATCTGATTTATTAAGAATGCAAGAAAACTATAAAATTGATCTAAATTCTTTCCCTTGTTAAGATGGTGTTTAATCCAATTCATTAATAACGCAGCTCCATATTTTGTTATTTGTCCTATTTAATAATCAAATTAAGTTTATTTTCACACTGAATTGTTAAATTTTGCAAATCCCAATTGCTTTCTGGTAAAACGAATTTTTTAAGCTTACAAGAAGGATATAAAAAGCAAATCAAGCTTTTTTTGTTTTTAATATGCGTATCAATTACCTTAAATCTTATGGAGATTAATGATGAATTTAAGGAATTTTATAAAACTGAATTAAAGACCAAACTTGAAGAAATTGAAAAAGAGCGCCTGGTTTTTGATAATAAAATGAAAAGAGACCGAAGGAAAGGTGTCATTATCGCTCTCGGTATTGCTGTTTTGGTTTCATTAGGTGTTCAAGCCATGCAAGAGGAAGGAGGCTTTACAGATTTTTTGAAAGCTTTTGCCATTTTTGCGCCTGTTCTTTCTCTTTTTGGGTGGATTCTAGGAAGTCAT
>Ga0098059_1001473_pt1 | contig 11854 bp, 14 predicted proteins | sample 20_taG_FD_92580 | JGI IMG/M metagenome (GOLD analysis project Ga0098059, IMG submission 92580) | Marine viral communities from the Subarctic Pacific Ocean - 20_ETSP_OMZ_AT15318 metaG | ecosystem: Environmental > Aquatic > Marine > Oceanic | place: Subarctic Pacific Ocean | collected 2015-01-19
CCGGTTCAATGCCGCTTGTCAATGAATATTTTATAAATGCATTCAAATCTTTTGGAAAACACTTTCCACCAAAGCCAAAATTGCCGTCAGGACCGGGGACCATTGTATGCATTGGGTTGACCCAACCTGATGCTAGCATCCCTTCTAGAGCAGTATCCCAGTCGACTCCAGCCTTATCTGCTACTTGCCTGAACTCGTTAAACATTGAGACCTTTGCTGCTGAAAAACAGTTTGCGAAGTATTTTGTGAAACATGCTGTCTTGAAATCCGTTCTTATATATTGGACGGTCGGGAATACTTTTTTATAAAGCTCTTCTACTGCATTGACATCTTGCGGAGTTCCTCCAAGAACTATTCTTTTCGGATCCCTAAAGTCTTTGACAGCTGTTCTTTCTGTTAAGAACTCAGGGTTGTATACTATTTTAAGTTCAGGAAAACTATCATTTATCTGCTCAGCCCCATCAGGAGTAATAGTAGATTTGATAATGACCAGTTTGCCGTCGTCTACCTTTGATAACGCAGCTAATATAGGCTTTGTGTCTATTTCACCAGTATCTCTCGAAGGAGTAGGGACACACACGAAAATATAAGAAGCACGATTAACTTCTTCTATTTTGTTCACGCAACGTTGCGGGTCTATATCATAAACCAAAACTTTATAGTGCCACCTTAAACCTTGATAGATAGCATTGCCTACAAAACCATTGCCTATTATACCTATAGTATTCATTTGTCCTTCCAATTCATATAACTTTGATGTACATATTCTGGACTTGGGTGCCAGCCAAATGCTTCTAGAAACAACACCGGAGTGTGGTGTGGGTTCCAGTTCTTCTCGTACCTATAGCAAGATAAACTCTGTAGGCCCCACACAACGTGTTTAGCGGTGCAGAGACTAGATAGGTGCATGGGGCCTGATGAAGGCCCAAAAACTGCCTTGCAGCTTCTCAAGAGGTTGAATACGGTCTGTGAGTCTGTCCCGCGAAGATCAGTGGTGCCCGGAATATGATACGCTTCATTTTTAGAACCGATACAAGCAACTTTAGCACCAAGAAGTTCTAATAATCTTTTCCAGTTCTCAGGACTCCAATTGTCTTCTTTTCTAAGTTCTCTATTTCTTGCGTGGAAAATGAAATCATATTCCGTTTCTATTTTAGAGCCAAAAACAATATACTCTGGTTTCACCTCAATATCACCGAATATGAAGCTCTCTAGATAATGTGTGTGAGGCGGGGTACCTATTCTACGAGGAATGCACAAAGAGGTATTAGTATTAAGTGTTAGATTTCCTGCACTTACTAAATTTTGTATCTCGTCTACGAATTCAAAATTATGCATATAATATGAATCTGAAAGACCCGTTCTTTTGTCGCTGAATACAAACTCGTCTGCGAAATCTTCGTATATTGCTTTGGAGTTAGGTCTGCAAATTACTACTGTCTTTTCAAAATGTCTTGAAAGGGCTCGAACATATCCCTGCCAAGCAAAAAGCTCCCAACCAAATTCGCCGACCCAAGGGCCTGCTATTAAGGTTCTCCTAGACTTCACTTGAATACTCCACTATCTTTTTGGCCCATTGCATACGATTAAATTTGCTCACACTTTTGTGACCAGTTTTGGCAATTCTTTCTCTTATTTCCGGGTTTTCTAAATAAAACTTGATTTTTCTATCTAAATCTTCTTGATTTTTAAATATTACGCAGTCTTCACCATCTACAAACTGCTCTTTTCTACCGGGCCAGTCGTCAGTTAGTAAAAAACCACCTGCTGCCATTATCTTGTATATTCTATCGGAGGCTCCGTCAGAGGTACAAAAATTTAAATTAATTCTACTTTTACCAACAGTCAGCGCATGGCTTGGCCCGTAGGCGTCACCAACAACATTGATTTTATATTTTGAATTTTTGGTATAGTCTATTCTATTTCCGTAAATACTGCCTATAAAAGTAACATCGTATTCTTTCTCAACATTCTGCCGCTTGTCTACTGCTTGGTCATAACCTTCACAGACATAGAAGCTATTCTTGTTTATCTTTAGCGCCTCTTCTAGAACGTTCTTCTTATCAAAGCACCCATAAGTTACCAAAGAAGTTTTATCTCTCATTTCTTGATCATAGTTGCACTTAGCGTCCATGAACCAGAAGCATGTTTTTGTTTTAGCAGTTGCCTTTCGGAACACCTCGAAACCAAGAACATTACATTTACTAAACACTACTAGATCAAAATGGCGATCTTCAAGTATTTGAATCAGTTCCTTATCTCTTTGTTTATTGCCTATTTGGCTCGCCCGTAGGCGATAATTATAGCCCACAACTTCATAACCTATCTGTTTAAAAGCTAGTATCTGAGATGTGTTGGTTGAATGTCTGGTTGTATCGAACACACCCACAAAAAGTATTTTCACTAGATAAACTCGTCATTCTTTTTTGGATTCTTGATGCGGTCCAAGTACTCGTTCAAAACGTGTGGTCGGCATTTGTAATTGCCACAAGGACTATGATTTAGTGCGGCGACCTTATCGATAACCTCCTGAACTTGGCCGCTGGTGTGAATTTCCTCAAACGACTGGTCATATATATTGCCGAAGCTATATTCTGGCTTATCGTAAAAGATATTGCAACCATAGCAGCCACCGTTTGCATCAACAATGGTTAAAAAGTTGTATGCAAAACACTTTTTGTAACAATAGTTGTGGGATTGGCCCGGTATTTCAGGCATTTCTTGTAAGTTTCTACTCCTAACCACCACTTTAAAATCGTCAGTACTGCGGGCTAATAAGCGTTGTCGAAGATCCTCATCAGTTAAATTATATAGTGTGGGGTTTGAGGCACTTTTTGGGTGGTTATGGTGAGGTTTAAATTGTACGTTATCTACACCCACATCCTTCATCAGATCCGCAAAAGCTTCCATTTCATGTAAATTTTCTTCCATAACAATAAATTGAGCACCTAACTCAACCTCTAGATTGTTATCTCTTTTGAACTGAACTGCTTTTCTCATATTTTGTATAATTCTTTCAAAGTCTTTGTTTTTGTGAATTGAGCTATGAGTCTCATATGTCGCTGCGTCAATACTAAACCGTACCCAAGCGAAATACGGCCAAAGGCCCGGGAGTCTTCTTTCTAGTAGGAGGGCTCCATTTGTGGACATCGAACTTTTCATACCTCGCTCATGTGCCGCTTGTACAAATTTTTCCATACTCCTGTGCAGCAAGGGTTCACCTTCTCCTGCAAAATATACAGATTTAACTCCCGTGTCGGCCATTGAATGAATGGCCCTGACTAGAACCTCTTCATCAATAAGCACCTTACCGTGAGTAATCCAATCAACACTACAAAAACTACAATGGTGGTTGCATCTATTGGTTGGGCCTATCTCTACATGGAGTGGTGTACCTCTTCCAGTACTAAGCCATTTTGCTACTTCTTCGGGGTAGAACATCAATTTATGTCCGTCTACGTCTTCAATTCCCATTTTTACTCCTCGTTAATTTAATAACTATAAATTTGATTTAAATATTTTTATTCTTTATAACAGTTTCTTTAAATTTGAAACTATATTTTTGATTTCTTCTTCTTCCAAATGCGGGCCAACAGGGAGATACATTATACTCTTCGACATCTTGAATGCATTTGTGTTGTTGGCATCAATATGAAAAGGAGCACACATGCTTACTGGCTTGAAACCATATCTTGCTGGTATATTTTTATCGTACCTGAGATTATCAACAATGCTATTGTCCTTGACTTTGATGTCGTAGACCCAAGGGACATTTCGTTTTGGCATTTTATATTGCTTATCTATAAGAGAGTCATACAGTGTTTCATTTCTTTTTCTAAGTTCTATATTCTTTTCAACATTATGCAGAGAATCTAATATCAAGGAGGCTTGTGAATTTGTCATTCTATAGTTAAAGCCAATTTGGTTGTGCATGTAATTGTGCTCGTCCCCAAAGGACATGCTTTTCATATCTTTTGCAGTTCTTATAAATTCTTCGTCATCAGAAACCACGGCACCTCCCTCTTCCCCACTAATAATTTTATTTTGATAGAAAGAAAAACACCCAATATCAAAACTTCCAACTTTTCCGCCAGACCACTCACACCCGTGTGCTTCCGCGGCGTCTTCTATTACTCTAAGGTTGTATTTCTTAGCTATCTCAGTGACCTTAGTCATATTCACTACACGGCCATATATGTGTGTAACCATTATGACTTTTGTTTTTTGAGTAATCTTTGATTCCAAATCTTCCAAATCAATTAATAGATCATCCTTGCAGTCAACGAACACTGGTTTTAGTCTTGCGTAGTATACAGCCCAAGCGGTTGCTACCATAGTGTATTGGGGTACCAACACTTCTGCGTCCTTCGGTAGTTTGAGAGCCTCTAGAGCCAAGTGTAAGGCAGACGTGCCTGTGTTCACAGCGACACAACCGGCAGTGCCGATATAATTAGAGAATTCTTTTTCTAGCGTTACGAATTCCAAGTTTTACCAATCCCACTTTTTATCATTCGTGTGGTAATATTCTATTGTCTTTTCTAGTGCGAGGCGCAAAGAAGTTGGCTTTCTTTTTCCAATAGCCGAATATAGTTTTGTGTTATCCGACTGTAGATGCCAAATTTCCCATGGTCTTACTCTGGCTTCGTCAACTACGATCTCTACTTTTTCATGGCCCATCAAATCACCGATCAAGTGCGCCAAGTCATATATCTTGATACCGGACTCACTGCCCATATTATATACTTCACCAAATTCGCCTTTCTCTAACAATTCAACTGCCATTTCAATGGCATCTCCCGCGTACTGGAAATCTCTGAATGAGTTATTACCAAGCTTAATAATGTTGCTTTTGTCCATCTGGGAGATAATCTCTGGAATGACATATGCGTGTGTCTCTCTTTCCCCAACACAGTTAAATTGTCTCATGGCAATTGCTGGAACTTTTGCTTCCTTCCACCTAACTTGTACCAGACCATCAGCGGCAAGTTTAGAAACACCGTAAGTAGAGTGTGGTACAACTGGATCCGTCTCTTTGATCTTTCCAGTCATATCGCCATAAATCTCAGCAGAGGATACTTGCAACAACCCTTTTACTTTAGCAATCTGGCACGCATTCAAAACCTTCAAGACAGATGTTGCGTTAATGTCAAAGAAATGCATCGGTCTTTCAAAACACTCTGGGATGTAGGGTTCTGCTGCGTAATTAAAAACATACTCTATTTCTTCTTTTCTCAATATGTTGGCCAATTCGTGCTCATCGTCTCGAATATCATACCACATAAATTTAGCTTCGGGGTTGATGTGTTTTTTCAGGCCAGAAATTAGATTATCTAGAATTAGCACTTTACAATCTCTTTTTTCTATTAAATAATCAGCCAAGTGAGAACCCAAAAAGCCGGCTCCCCCAATAACACAAACATTGGTATTTCTAATAGTTCTCATTTTTTATCCTTTAAAAGTTATATATTTTTTATTACCTAGCTCATCTAAGTAATATGCCGACTCTTTGCCGGGAAAATAAAAGGCCTTTACATATTTTGTTAAGTTTTTTGCATGTTCCAGATCTTTTCTAAAGTATGTGTGACCGTGTTTTCGGCATTGCGGGACAGCTTTATAATCTTCGTTTATTAGATCATTGAACCAGTCTTTAAACATTTTGTATATGATATCTTGTCCTCTTTCATGCAGAGAATAGGCAGTATCATTTCTTGATATTAAGAATTCTCTTATTTCTATAATATCACCAGTATCTATGCCTTTGTCAATTAGATGTAGAGTAACGCCGGCTTTCTTTTCCTGATTAATCAGACACCAGCTAAATGCGCCGGAGCCTCGGTACTCCGGCAAAACCCCGGGATGAAAGTTAAAACATTTCTTGTTCCTGAGTACATCTGGTGGTAATATTTTATCGTACAGAACTGATATGACAATTCCGGCCTCGTGTATGTCTTCGACTAATATACAGTTGGGGGGTATATTGCGGTGGGCCCATTTTTGGCACTTATCTCCCACCTCTCTTGAAGTTGCGATATAAACTTTTTTCATGAAATATGCTTGCCGCTTAACACTTCTAATCTTTTCACCATCATGGCGACCATCTCCTCTAGTGACGGATTGTGAGTATCAATAAACTCTGAGCACTCTTTCCTGTTAAGGTGAGGAGTATTCTCCCATACTTTTTTGATCGTACTCTTAAAATTTTCATAACTGTTGTCGTCAAAGTATATTGCTTTTTCACCAAAGTAGTCTCTAGCACCCATGTATTTGGAGTCACTAACTACAACTGGCTTCCCTAAACGATAGCCCTCCATAAGGGTCATTCCTCCAGTTGACGCTTCATGGTATTCTGTACACATAAAACTACATTCTGCAATAACTTTTTGAAATTGCTCCTCAGTTAATTTGTGGTTGGTTTCTACCAAAGGGATACCTAATTCATAGCATGCTTTCTTAAGCCAACCATAGTTTTTGTCATAAAGATAGGGCCTCATTGGTTGTAGGATGTACCGCTTATCCGCAACTTCCCCAACGTATTCGAATTTACGAGGCCAAAGTTTAATAATTTTGCATTTGTCTGCCCCTATATTTTCCTCTTCCATCCTTGTGACTACTTCTTGAGATGGGCACCATATTTCAACAGCTTTATTTAAGTAATGTTTATACATAACCCAATTATAATTGTGAGGATTTGGGGCTGTCCAAACAGTTTTATAAAAATCTAAAACATAACTTATTATAGGTATATTTGGGAACGCTTTGTGAAAGGAATCGATTTGTTCTATCCATACCTGCGTTGTCGTCAGTATAAAATCTGCTCTAGGGTGTATTGAATTAAGATCTACTTTGATGCCTTTGTCACGGAAGATCTCCACTAGTGGTTCAATATTTTGTGAGGGCGGAGTAACTAAGGATATTCTCATTTAGATATCTCTATTACTTTATCTACAGCTTCGTAAATTTGCTCTATAGGAATTCGGCTAGCTATGTATCCTTCCATATAAATAGCATTTTTATTAATAGGCTGACAGTGCTTGGTTGTGGCAAAGGCTTGATTGTATGCAGTTGAATACAAACCTAGGGTTGGGTGGTTAAACGCTGATGCTAGAAAAACCATGCCGGAATCACAGCTTACTAATATATCCGTGCTTAATGTTCTCAAACATGCCTCATAGTAAGTTCCGCCTTTAGGAAAAATTGTACCTTTAATATGTGGTTGTTCTGGTGATGATATTTGGTATACTTTCTCGTATCCCTTTTGTTTTAGATATTCTACGATTAGTTCTTGCTTGGGTATGTCTATGGAGCGAACCCCATTAGGCCACTGGCTAGAAAACATATGAATTGCTGCTGTCTTGGGCTCCTTCGTGATTCCATTAGGCAGAGGTAAATTTATCTTTTTGTCATTCGGGATTTCAAGCCCTATCATAAATGAAGTCTCTTCAACGATATGCCTATATCTTGGCCAGTAGAATTCGGGATGTTTCGGAATGTCTGGTGGGAACATGGCATCGAAGTCTTGTTCTTTGATATATTCTAAGTCTTTTGAGGTTGGCCATTCAGCATACCCTTCAAAAGCCTTCAGTTCAATAATATTTTCATGATAATTTTTAAATAAAGGTAATATATCTTCATACTTTTTTGAAACGGCAAAAACTATTTTTGTTTCCGGATTTTGTTTAATAAAATTTCTTAGGCCGGGCTCACTTATCATTATATCCCCGTAGTGGCCGCGGATTCCTATGCAAACCTTTTTATATGGAGGCGCTCTATTTTGATGTTTATATGGAGGGGCCCCGAGAGTCCATTTGATATTGCTCATTGTTCTTTTCTTTGTCTAATTTTTTCTCTTGGGACAAATACAAATTCGCCACCTCTTTCGCTTAATATGCTAGGTGAAGCCCTTCTGCCTGCCTCGTCATATATAATATAATCAAGCTCTTCAATTGCGGTAAAATCGAAGCCGCCATCTTCCACATCTACCCATGCCACCCCTTCAATTTCTACCGGCATTTTATAGTGGTAACCAACAGACCATATAGGTCGAACATTTTCAAGCAAGTTAGTCATGCCATGCATAGCAATTGATTCCATTCCCTCAATATCCATTTTTACTAAACTCGGCAGCGGGAGGTTTTTTTCTTTTATAAAATCATCTAATCTAGCATATTCTATTTCTTCGAAATGTTTTTCGTCATGATTAGCCCACCCTTGACAATGAGTTATTTGCCCTTTTTTAATTGCATTCTCGTTAGACAAGGCAACACAATAATTTTCAATATTGTATGGTTCGCAATTCTTAACGCACCTAAGATGGTTATCTGGCCAAGCCTCGAAGGTGTATACTTTCATTCCTTCAATTGCCATAGGGATTGCAAATGTACCGATATATGCACCTAAGTCATATACAACTGAATCTTTTTTCAATAGCCGTACTAGACTGGCGTAATTGTGATCGGGCCTGTTAAATAAAGTATTGTCTTTAATAAATTTATCCATACTATAGCCTTCTTTCAGAAGGTTATAGAATTGTATATCATGTATCTCATTGTTGGTTGATTTGTAACAGATTGTTGCCTCTGTATTTCTATTGACGTGCTTATATCTTGGGTGAATCTGTCTAACATTTTGTTTAATGTGCATGTTCCGCTTCATATCAATCTCCCTTCTCTATTCTATAAGAATCACTATCAAAGTGTTGTGTCGAGAATTCAAATAACTCGCTATCTTCTATAGCTATCATTCTGTGTCTCAGGCCCCTATACACATGAAAGTTTTGTCCGGGTTCAAGAATTATTTCTTGCGCCTTACTTATATCATCTTCTTCACTAAATATAACACACATTTTACCAGATTGCAAGTAAAAAACTTCATCTTTTAATATATGATAATGCCATGAACATTTTTTACCAGCATTAAAGAAAAGCAACTTACCACAATATTCCTCATTGTTAACAACCCATTTTTCCCAACCCCATCCCTTGGGAACAAATTTAATTGGCAAAGAAGTCTTTATCTTTACATCCTTTATCATCGACATAAATATCTCCTGCTGGCTTTCCCAAAAATAGGCCATGATGTTTTATCCCCCAACCAGTTACTTGTTGCTTGGTAGTTTCATAGAATGACTCATAGGCATATGCTTGAGAATTGCCTCCTCTTCCCATACCACGAGCAGTTTGAAGTAATATTGTATGACCCTCATCATATAGGGCATTCACTTTTGCGATTCTTTCTTTTATAGGTATAGAATTTTCATAGTTACTGTCGTTAGTATAACACAAAGTGTTATCAATATCAAACACATATATCACTTATATCCTCCTTTGTAAGAACATATGTTCCCTTTTTTGTAACTGATAGCGCTGCACATTTGTTTGCCAGTATGATAGCCCATGGCAGATCTCTATAAGTTAAATAACCGTACACTAATGCTGATAGGAATACGTCGCCGGCACCACAGACATCGAACACATCTACTTTGTCTGCTTTAAATACCTCATCTTTCCATTTGGCTCCTCTTGAACCAAGAGTCACTACCACTTCTTGTGTTTGATCGATGAGAGCGCGTTTTGCCTCAGTTTCATTAATTTTTACAATACAATTCTTGAATACTCTTAGATCTTTCTTTTTTGAATCAACGAAGATTGGTGTTAAAGGGTTTAGCTGACTCTGTAACTGTGAGAAGGCTTCTTCTGTCAAATAACCTTTATTATAGTCGCTGATTACAACGGCGTCGTATTCTTCTGACACAGAGGGCTTGTATGGTTTTATTTTTGTTGCCTCACCTTCATCATGTCGGAATAGCTGCTGTCCATATCTCTCCTCAATAAAACGATGTTTTTTAATTTCTTCGGAGTTGTGCCAATGTTCCACTTCAACATCAAAACTTTTTAAGTTTAATTTAACGTTAGTGGACATACCCATTCTGACTTCTTGCCTTATTTCTTTAAATACTGGTACTGGTGCTTCCGGACTCATTCTTTCACATGTACCATAATGATACACGTCTGAACATGAATCACCGACCAGTAGAATTTTCCAAAATTTCTGTTGTTGAGTATCCATCTATTTTCCTATAAAATTTTAATTCTTTTGCGTGTCGAGAGCCAATAACTTTTTTGTTTTCGTAGTCAGAACCAACCACCATGATCTCAGCTTTTGACAATAAAATTTCAGTGTCCAACTCTTTATCGGAACTAAAAGAAACTACTTCATCAATATATTTTATTGACTTCAGTATTTCAATACGGTCCTTCAGAGAATTTATTGGTCTATTGGCACCTTTGGAATCTTTAACTCTTTTGTCGCTGTCAACTCCAACAATCAGGTGGTCGCCTAAAGATTTAGCATATTTAAAAAGCTCAATATGCCCCCTGTGTAGTATGTCAAAGCATCCGTTTGTCCAAACTATCATTATATTATCTTATCAAAGTACTTATCAATACCCTGTTCTAAAGTTAAGAATTTGTGTTTGCAGGCATCAAACAACTTTGTATTATCTGATTTTGTAAAGGCTTGGTATTTACCTATCAAGTGATCCGGGAATGGAATTTTAATAATCTTAGAACCAGTCCGCTCAGAAATAATTTTAGCAATGTCTAAAAACGTCCTAGGGATACCAGTACCTACATTATAGATGCCGGCATTTTTAAAGTCTTTCGCAGCGAGCGTAATATCTACCACGTCGTCAACACTTACAAAATCACGAAAATAGCTTTCACTGCCCTCGAATACTTTAATTTGTCCTGTTTCTTTGGCTTGTTTGATAAATTTAGTAACAGGACTTACTGAATCCCCTTTGTTGTGTTCATTGGAACCATATACATTATAATATCGAAGACCAAAAATCTTAGCGTCTGGTCTATCTTTTATCTTCTGTAAAACAAACATATCAAATGCTGCTTTACTGATTGCATAGTAGTTTATTGGCTCCATAGGAACATCTTCTTTAAAGCCATGGTTAGCTGGACCATACACGGACACTGAAGACGCATACACAAATGGAATATCATTGTCAATACACCATTCTAATAATTTACAGCTTGATAGAATATTCCAATGGGCTAACTCTCTGGTGTCAGATATCGCAGTTGAGGCTTTCGCTCCGAGGTGAAACACAGCCTTTGGTAGTTCGCCTGTGAATTTCTCCACTTCGAATATTTCATTACATTCCATGAAATTATTCAGCCTCTCACACAAGTGAGATGCTATAAAACCTTTTGTTCCCGTTACCAAATACATTAACTCTTAATCTCCTTTTCGAACGCGTACAACGCTTTCTTATTTCTATCTCTAAAAGAGTTTATCAACTCAATGCCCGACTGCTCAAAAATATCTTCACTAGCAAAACCAAGTCTTTTGGGAGTTGTCATCAACTTCAGGCCTAACATTTTTGCTTCGGCTGATACTCTGGAGAAAGTCTCTAGTACTCCGGGTATAAACAACATTCTTTCACAGGATGCCATTTTCTTAAGAAAAACTCTATAAATAGGTTCAGATAGTTCGAGCGGAATAATATCATTTTTTCTACAATATTCTAGACTTTTATCATAGTTTTTGATAGGATTGTCACTTTTTAAGATGCATAGGTCATTTTCTTTCTTTTCTTTCAGCAAAGATTCAATATAGTCAAAGGTTTCCTCAGACCACAAACTGCATCCGATACTGTGTACCTTGACCGAAGGTATGTTTTTTTCAAGTACCTCTTTACATATCTTGCTAAGAACAAAGACTTTTTTAGCGTTTTTGTAAAACTCTACATTGACTTTTTCACTATCGGGTATAATAAAGTTTGGATATACCGAAGGGTCTCTGTTTCTTACATATTTGTGGTCGTGTTCGTAGATAATATACG